>SDBS01000249.1_pt1 | contig 48685 bp, 44 predicted proteins | sample 2277091 | NCBI WGS metagenome assembly SDBS01 (sample SAMN10404972, study PRJNA504765) | marine sediment metagenome | isolation source: marine sediment core GS10_PC15, 163 cmbsf | place: Arctic Ocean: Southern Knipovich Ridge | collected 2010 | reverse complement strand
GAAAAAGACAGTCAAAAAAGCTAAAAAGAAAGATATAATAATAATTAAAAGTCCAGTAGGTAATATGCCTTTAAGGGTTATTAAAAATCCATTCGTAGATAGATTTTTAAATGATGATATTCCTGAGCTTGATGAAGAATTTCAGTTTAAAAATTGTATTGGTTGTCTTGATGATTGTGGCAGAGATTTTTGTATATATGAAGCTCTTTCTTTAGCTCAGCAGGGGGATGTAGAAAATGGTGTTTTCACAATAGGCTATAGAGGTTGGGAAATTAAAAATATTAATCAACCAACCAAGAAAATTATTCAACATCTCATGTCTGAGTTTGAATATTGGAAAAATTAATAAAAGGCGGTGAAAAAATAAGTCTTTATAATTTCACCGCCTGTAATTTTGAAAAGAGGTGAGGAAAATTGGAAGAAAGAAGAGTGGTGATAACTGGATTGGGTCCTATAACTCCGATAGGAATTGGAAAAAAAGAGTATTTTAAAGGGTTAAAAAATGGTAAATCTGGGATTGGAGAGATTTCTTATTTTGATACGACAGATTTTCCGGCTAAAATTGCTGGAGAAGTAAAAAATTTTGATCCTTTAGATATTTTAAATGCAAAACAAGCAAGAAGAATGGATAAATTTAGCCAATTTGCCGTAGCAGCAGCTAAGTTGGCACTGGACGATGCTAATCTTAATATTGATTCTGTGATTGCTTCCAGAACAGGAGTTGTTATTGGATCAGGAACGGGTGGAATTGGGACTTGGGAAAGTCAACATAAAGTTCTTTTGGAAAAAGGTCCAAGGAGAGTAAGTCCTTTTTTGATTCCAATGATGATATGTGATTTGGCAGCTGGAGAAGTTTCTATATTTTTTGGAGCAAAAGGACCTAATATTTGCATTGTAACTGCCTGTGCAACTGGCAATCACTCTATTGGAGAAGCATATGAAATTATCAAAAGAGGAGATGCAGATGTTTGCATTGCTGGAGGTTCAGATGCAGCAATTACTCCTTTATCAGTAGCTGGTTTCGCTGCAGCGCGAACTTTATCAACTCTAAACGAAGAACCACAACGGGCAAGCAGACCTTTTGATAAAAATCGTGATGGATTTGTGATGGGTGAAGGAGCAGGAATTGTAATTTTGGAAGATTTGGGAAAAGCTCTTGTAAGGAAAGCTCATATTTATGCAGAAATTGTTGGTTTTGGAATGACTGGTGATGCTCATCACATTACTACACCTTCTCCAGAAGGAGATGGTGCAGCTAGAGCAATGCAAATGGCTTTAGATAAAGCAGATCTTTCTCCAGAAGAAATAGATTATATAAATGCTCATGGTACTTCCACTGTATATAATGATGAATTTGAAACATTAGCTATCAAAAAAGTATTCAAAGATTATGCGTATAAGTTGGCAATCAGTTCAACAAAATCTATGACTGGACATCTTTTGGGTGCAGCTGGAGGAATTGAGCTCATTGCTTGTGTTATGGCAATAGAAAAAGGCATGATTCCGCCAACAATAAATTATGAAAATCCAGACCCAAAATGTGATCTTAATTATGTACCTAATAAAACTGTTAAAAAAGATGTTAATACGGCACTATCTAATTCATTTGGTTTTGGAGGACATAATGCAACTTTAGTAATAAAAAAAATTGAATAAATTTAAGAGGCCTTTGAGTTTTTTAATAACTATATAAGTTATTTACTCAAAGGCCTGTTTTTTTATAAAGCGAAAGCAATAATTAAGTAAATTGCATACTTTTGGAGATCCGACCTCCCTAAAGTTCTTTTCTTACTATTGGAGGTCGGGTCTCTTATAGTAAATATTATGATATAATTAAGTAAATACATTGAGGAATATAATAAAAAATTATTTAATTACACTGAAACGAAGTGTAGGTAATAATTAAGTAAATTACATTAAAAATATATCTTAATTTAGAACTGTCGTTTTAAATTATATCTTAATTTAGAACTGTTGTTTTAAATTATAATTAATAATTTACTTAATAGTTCGATATACTCACTACAGGTTACGCTGGAGCGAAGCGAAAGCAATAATTAAATTGTGATTTATATTAGAAAAAAATATGGATATTTTAAAAGATTTAAATCTACAACAAAAAAAAGCTGTAACACATACAAAAGGGCCTCTTTTGGTTATTGCTGGTGCGGGTACTGGCAAAACAAAAGTTATTACAAAAAGAATAGCTTGGTTGATTGAACAAAAAAAAGCCAAACCGTCGGAAATATTGGCTTTAACTTTTACCGATAAAGCAGCTGGTGAAATGGAAGAAAGAGTGGATGTTTTGGTCCCTTATGGCTATACAGACATGTGGATTTCTACTTTTCATGCTTTTGGTGATCGGATTTTACGTGAACATGCCATAGATTTGGGATTGCCAACTGATTTTGAAATTTTGACTCGTCCCGGGCAGGCTGTTTTTATTCGGGATAGAATTTTTCAATTTGATTTAAATCATTATCGTCCTTTGGGAAATCCCACTAGTTATATTGAAGCTTTAATCAAATTATTTTCCAGGATAAAAGATGAAGATATTAATCCTTCAGAATTTATAAAATATGCTCAAAAAAGATTGCAGAATGTTAAAACAAAAGAGGAGAAAAAAGAAGCTGAAAAGGAATTGGAATTGGCCAAAGCTTTTGTTCAATATCAAGAAATGATGGAACAGGATGGTAAATTGGATTTTGGTGATCAGGTTGTCAAAACATTAGGGCTTTTTCGCAATCATCCTAAAATGTTATCTGAATATCAAGATAAATTTAAATATATTTTGGTGGATGAGTTTCAAGATACTAATTATGCCCAAAATGAATTGGTAAAAATTTTGGCTTCCCGTGATAAAAATATTACTGTGGTGGGGGATGATGATCAATCAGTCTATCGTTTTAGGGGCGCGGCAATTTCCAATATTTTGGATTTTAAGAAAAATTTTTCTGATTGTAAACAGATAGTGCTTATGAAAAATTATCGTTCCACCCAGCAAATTTTAGACAGTGCTTATAAACTGATTCGTCACAATGATCCAGACAGGCTGGAGGTAAAAAATAAGATTGATAAAAAGTTAAAGTCTATAAAATCTGATGGGCCATTGCCTTTTTATCTTCATTTTCAAACTTCCTCTGAGGAAGCAGATAAGACAGCTGAGATTATAAAAGAGAAAAAAGAGAAAGAAGGATATAAATATAAAGATTTTGCTATTTTGGTTCGAGCTAATGGTCATGCTCAACCTTTTGCACAATCTTTGGGTGCTTTTGGAATACCTTATAAATTTTCAGGCAGTTCTGGGCTTTATAGTCGGGAAGAAGTGAGAATATTAATTTCTTTTCTTAGGTGTCTGGCAGATTATGGAGATAATTTAAGTTTATATCATCTTGCCATATCAGATATATATAGTATAGATCCAACACAGTTGACTATTCTTACTAGTTTTGTAAAAAGACGCAATTGGCATTTGAGAGATGCTTTCTCTAAAATAAATGAGATTTCTGAATTTGAAAATATTACTTCTGAAAATAAAGATAAGATTAAAAAAATATCAGACGATCTAGATAAATTTAATAAAATTTCTAAAAAGGATACAGTTGGACAGGTTCTTTACCAATTTTTACAGCATTCCGGTTATCTAAAAAAAATGGTAAAAGAAGAAAGCATTGCTTCAGAAGTAAAAATACAAAATATTGGCGAATTTTTTGAAAAAATTACTAAAGATGAACGTTCATCTTTTGACAGATCAGTAATGAAATTTACAGAACATTTGGATACAATGATTGCTGCGGGAGAGGATCCTTCAGTTTCAGAAATAGATCCAGATTTGGATGCAGTAAATTTATTAACTGTTCATTCAGCAAAAGGTTTGGAGTTTGAGGTAGTATTTTTAGTTAATTTAATTTCCACCAGATTTCCTTCGCGCAGGCGATCAGAACCACTTGCCTTGCCTGATGATTTAATTAAAGAAACATTGCCGGAAGATGATTATCATATACAAGAAGAAAGAAGATTATTTTATGTGGGAATGACTCGGGCTAAAAAAGAATTATATTTCACTTGTGCAGATGATTATGGAGGAAAAAGAAAAGCAAGAGTTTCTCAATTTGTTTTAGAGGTGCTAGATAAGGCAAAAATGGATGTTGAAAAATTTAAATCTCATCCTTTGCAAAAAATCAAAAAATTTGAAAAAACAGAAATAATAGAATTGCCTAAATCTTTTTATAATGGTCAAGGAAAACTAAGACTTAATCCTCATCAAATTGATTATTATATTTCTTGCCCATTAAAATTTAAAAATGCCCATATTTTAAAAGTGCCATTTTTAAGACATCATTCAGCAATTTATGGATCAGCTATTCATAAAGCTATTGGTGAATATTTTTTAAGGAAAATAAGAGGTAAAAAAATAACTTTAGATGATGTAATTGCCGTTTTTGAAAAAGCTTGGATTTCAGAAGGTTTCATAGCCAAAAAACATGAGGAAAAAAGATTAAAAGCAGGCAGAAAAGCTTTAGAGAAATTTTATAAGAGACAGGAAAAAGAAAAACGCCTGCCTTCTAAAATAGAAGAGAGATTTAATTTTTCTTTAGATGATGTAAAAATAAGCGGGAGATTTGATTGTGTATATGAAGATAGTGACACAAAACATGCGACAAGTGACAAGGAGATAGAGATTAGGGATTTCAAAACTTCAGATATTTCGGAACAAAAAAAAGCAGATTCTAGTGTAAAAAACAGTCGGCAGATGGATATTTATGCCTTGGCTTGGAAAGAATTAACTGGAAAAATTCCTGGTATTGTTTCTCTTTATTTTATAGAATCAGAGATAATTGGGAAAATAGAAAAGACTGAAAAAAATTTGCAAGAAACTAAAAAAGAAATAGAAAAAGTGGCGAAAGGAATTAAAAATAAGGATTTTAAAGCAGATCCTGCCTATCGCCAGTGTGAATTTTGCCCTTATTCTGATAAATGTTCATACACCCAAGCAAAAAAATAAACTTTTTAAAGCCCATCCTCAGCCAATTTAATCTTGTAATTTGGCTTAGGTTCAATTAAAATAGAAATATAGAAGCCTATTTCTTCCGCTTTTGGCGGAAGAACGGCCCGTACCGATTACGAAGTAACCGGTAATAGGGAGATTTCATTATGACAACTACATTATTATATATAATAATAGGGATATTGGTTCTAGGGTTTGTTGCTGTAGTTTATTTTTTGAATAAGAAGATTGAAGAATTTAAAGAATTTCAAAAAAATGACCAAGCTTTTTCGCTACTCAATCAGAATATTCAAGGAATGCAGCAAAGAATTGATAAAACCAATGATAATATTAATGAAAGATTGGATAATGCAGCTAAGGTAATTGGTGGTGTACAAAAAGAATTGGGTTCTTTCCAAGAAATCGGCAGAAAAATGAGGGATCTTCAAGAATTTTTAAGATCACCAAAACTACGAGGGAATATTGGAGAACAAATATTAAAAGATTTACTGGGACAGATGATACCTAAAGCTAATTTTAAATTGCAATATACTTTTTCTACTGGTGACAAAGTTGATGCAATTATAAAAACGAAAAATGGTTTAATTCCTATTGACTCTAAATTCCCAATGGAAAATTTTCAAAAAGCCCAAAAATCAGAATCAGAAGAAGAAAAAAATATTCATATAAAAGAGTTTTTCAAAAATATCAGAAAACATATAAAATCAATTGCCAATAAGTATATTTTACCCCAAGAGGGTACTGTAGATTTTGCAGTAATGTACCTGCCTTCAGAAGCAGTTTATTATGAGACTATTAATAATATAGATATCTATGCTTATGCTGGTGATAGAAATATTTATTTTGTATCACCAAATACTTTTTATTATTTTTTAAAAATTATATTGATAGCTTTAGAAAATGAGCAAATTGAAGAAAAAGCAAAAGAAGTTTTAAAGTCTTTGCGGGCAATTCAACAAGATTCTCGGAAATTTGGCCAGGAGTTAGGTGTTTTAAATAAACATGTAACTAATTCCAAAAATATGATGGATAGTGTTTACAACTCTTATGCCAGACTGGGTACCAAAATTGAAGGTACTGGTCAACTTCAAAAAAGTCAGGTGAAAGAAATTAAAAATAAATTACCAGAAGTTGAAAAAAGCAAAGAAGATTTATTAGAGGTGGGAAGAAAATAAAAAATACAAGTAACCTTAGCAACTTATTAACTTACTAACTTAACAACTAATAAAATGTCACTACGAACTTATTTAATTGGAATATTCATAGGAACAATATTATGTTGGGCAGCTTTCGTGCTCACTGTTTTAAATATTGATCCTGCAGATAGTGGTGTTTTGGGATTGACTTCTTTTTTTGGCAGTTTATTTTTTGCTCTAGCAGGGACTCTTGGATTAATTGGATTTTTTGCAAGAATTTGGCTTTCTGGTAATGAAATTATTTATGAAAATATAGGAATATCTTTTCGTCAGGGCTTTCTTTTTTCTTTAAGTATAGTTGGAATTTTTGCGCTCCAGTCTATAAGGATGTTAACTTGGTGGAATGGTATTTTATTGGTTTTAATAGTAATTATGTTAGAATTTTATTTTTTAGCTAAGAGATAAGATTATGAAAGAAAAATTACAAAAAATTAAAGAACAAGCAGAGAAAGAAATTTCTTCTGTTGGAAATTCTGAGGAATTAGAATCTCTTCGAGTTAAATATATAGGAAGGAAAGGAGAGATTACTTTAATATTGCGAGGTTTAGGGGATTTACCAAAGGATCAAAAACCTAGAATAGGTAAATTAGCCAATGAAACAAAAAAAGAAATAGAAGAGAAAATTAAAAAAGCAAAAATCGAAATCCAAAAAGAAAAAATTTCTGATATTGGAAAGTCTGAATGGATTGATATTACTGCTTCAGGTACAGAATATTCTGAAGGTCGTCTAAATCCTGTTACATTAGTTTTTTCGAGGCTTTTTCAAATTGCCAGAAGTTTAGGTTTTCAGATTATAGAAGGACCAGAGGTGGAAACTGATTGGTATAATTTTGAATCACTTAATATACCAAAAGATCATCCAGCTCGAGATGTCCAGGATTCTCTATATTTTTCTGAAGAGATTTTACTTAGAACACATACATCTCCAGTTCAAATTCGTTATATGGAAAATAACAAACCACCATTAAGAATTATTGTTCCGGGAAGAGTATATAGAAGAGATTTTGATGTAACTCATACTCCTATGTTTCATCAACTAGAAGGTCTTTTGGTTGATGACCGAACTACTTTTTCAGACTTAAAAGGAATTTTGGAAGTTTTTGTTAAGGGTTTTTTTGGTGAAGATAGAAAAGTGCGTTTTAGACCTCATTATTTCCCTTTTACAGAACCTTCTGCTGAAGTTGATGTTTCCTGTGGTTTATGCGGAGGAAAAGGTTGTCGTTCTTGCAAGTTTTCCGGATGGCTTGAAGTTTTGGGTGCCGGTATGGTTCATCCTAATGTTTTAAAAAATAGTAAAATTGATCCCCAGAAATTTCAAGGCTTTGCTTTTGGAATGGGTATAGAGCGTCTTGCTATGCTTAAATATAATATTAGTGATTTAAGAATATTTTTTGAAAATGATTTAAGATTTTTGGAGCAATTCTAATCATGAGAATACCTATTAATTGGTTAAAAGAATACATAACTATAAAAGAATTGCCTAGGGAACTGGCGGACAAACTTATTATGTCTGGAACAGAAATTGAGGCAGTTGATTTTGGTGATTCTAATTTTGAAGGTGTTGTAGTTGGAGAAATATTAGAAATTAAAAAACATCCTAATGCTGACAAATTACAAATTGCATCTGTTGATATAGGAGAGGAAAAATTGGAAATTGTCTGTGGTGCTTCCAATATTAAAGTTGGACAAAAGGTTCCAGTAGCACTTTCAGGAGCAAAACTTGGGGAGTTTGAAATCAAAAAAACAAATGTTAGAGGGATTGAATCTAATGGAATGATGTGTTCGGAAGCAGAATTAGGAATTTCTGATGATAATATTGGGATTATGATTTTGGATCCCAGAGCAAAAACAGGTGAAGATTTAGGAAAAGTTCTGTCATCAGGTGAAGTTGTTTTAGATGCTGAAATTACTCCCAATAGAGGTGATTGTCTTTCTATTATTGGGATTGCACGAGAAGTTTCTGCAATAACAGACAGGAAATTAAAATCTGACTCTGTTAAGAAGTTAAAAGAGATTAATAAAAAGACTTCTGATTATATTAAGGTTGAAGTTAAAGATAAAGATTTGTGTTCTCGATATATAGCTAAGGTAATTGAAGATATTAAAATAGGACCTTCGCCAAAATGGATGCAGGACAAACTTTCAGCCGCAGGCATCAGGCCAATCAATAATATTGTTGATGTGACAAATTATGTAATGCTTGAATGGGGGCAACCCTTACATGCTTTTGATTATAAGAAAATAAAAAGCATGAAAATTCCAAATTCCAAATTCCAAATTCCAAAGATTATTGTGCGAAGGGCGAAAAAAGGTGAGAAGATTGTAACTTTAGATGGTGAAGAAAGGAAGTTATCACAAGACATGCTTGTTATAGCTGATTTAACAGGGCCAATTGCAATTGCCGGTGTAATGGGTGGAGCCAATTCAGAGGTTGATAATACAACTCAAACTGTGGTTTTGGAATCAGCAACTTTTAATCCAATATCTGTTCGAAAAACAGCAGGTGAACTTAACCTAAGATCAGAATCTTCAAATCGCTTTGAAAAAAGTATTCCTATGCCATTAAATGAAATTGCCATTAATAGAGCAGCAGAACTTTTACATCAAATAGCAAATGGAAAAGTTTTTAAAGAAAAAGTGGATGTTTTTTCAAAATGGAATTGGATTCAAAATTCAGGTTTAAGAATTCCAAGAATTAAAAGTTTTTTAGGTAAAGATATATCTGCAGATAAAGTAATAGAAATTCTTAAATCATTGGGTTTTAAAGCTGAAAAATTTGATGTAGTTCGTGAAACAAAAAAACATTTGGGCAAGCCTTATATTTATGGTGCTAAATTTCAAACTCACAAAACAGATGCTTTTGATTGTTCTTATTTAACTGATTATATATATTCCTTGATTGGTCAGGATATTGGTCATACAGCAATCAAGCAGTTTGACAAAGGTGAAGCTGTTTCTGAATCTGATCTGCAGCCAGGTGATTTACTTTTTAGTATTGGACGAAATCCCAGGAAATCTAAGAAGTATTCTCGTGGTGTTGGTCATGTAGGTGTTTATATTGGAAAAAATAAAGTTATTCATGCTGAAAAAAATAAAAGTAAAGTAATTGAGGTTCCGCTTAATAAATTTACAAAAGCAAAAGATTATCTTGGAGCAAAACGTTATGTTGATGATATAAATAATTGGATTGCAACAGAAGTTCCTTGGTGGAGATTGGATGTAAAAATTGAAGAGGATTTAATTGAAGAAGTTGCCAGAATTTATGGATATGATAATATTTCCAGCACGTTGCCAAGTGGTCAATTGCCGGAATTTTCAGAAAACAAAAGTCTTTTGTGGGAAGAAAAGACAAAAGATATACTTTCCGGGGCAGGATTTTCTGAAGTTATAAATTATTCATTCACCAGTGACAAGATATTAAAAAAAGCAAAATTGGATTCCAAAGATTCTATTAAAGTTGCCAATCCGTTGACTTCTGAGCAAGAATATATGCGCACTTCTCTTGTTCCTTCTCTTCTTTTGAATATTACAAAAAATGAAGTAAATTTTCAGTCATTAAAATTGTTTGAACTGGCAAATGTTTACCAGAAAAAAGCAAAAGGAGAAAAAGAGTTGCCAAAAGAGGTAAAATTTTTATGTGGAGCTTTGGTAAATCCAAAAGATTTAGGTGTTCAATATAAAGACGGCAAGGAATTCTATAGTGTAAAAGGAGCTGTGAAATTATTATTTTCAAAACTAGGAATTAAAAATTTTCAATTTGTCTCACTACCATCTACTGACAACTCAATACTTAATATATGGCATCCTTCAAGAGTTGCAGCTGTTTGTGTAAATAACGAAGAAGTCGGAAAAATTGGAGAAATTCATCCTCAAATTCTAAAAGAATTTAATATAAAACAAAAAACTGCTTTATTTAATTTTAATTTTGAAAAATTGTGCAAATTTATAACAACAGAAAGAAAATATAATGTTGTTTCTAAATTTCCTGCAGTTAATTTGGATTTGGCTTTAATTGTAGATTTCCATACTTCAGAAAAGAATCTTGAACAGGAAATGAAAAAAGCAGGAGGGGATTTGGTAAAAGATATTCAATTGTTTGATATGTATACAGGTAAACAAATAGAAAAAGGCAAAAAAAGCTTGGCTTTTAGAATAAGTTATCAATCAGATAGAAAAACTTTGACTGATGAAGAAGTAGAAAAATTACAAAATAAAATTATTAAGTCTCTTGAGGAAAAATTTAATGCTCGAATCAGAACAAAATAATAACATTCCAGATCTGGACGATATAAAGCAAATTTCTAAAATTGATTCTGAAAAAATGCTGAAATATATTCAAGATTTTCCTCAGCAGTGTGAGAATTTTTTTGAAGGCGCCAGTCAGGTTGAAATCCCATCTTCATATAAAAATGTAAAAAATATTATAATTTGTGGAATGGGAGGCTCTGCTATTGGGGGAAGTTTGGTAAAAAGTTTAATAGAAGAACAGGTAAAAGTCCCTATTATAATTAAAAGAGACTATAATCTACCTGGTTTTGTGGATTCAGAAACTTTGGTTTTGGCAGTAAGCTATTCAGGTAATACTGAAGAACCTTTAACACTATTTAGAGAGGCACAAGAAAAAAAAGCCAAGCTTCTTGCTATATCAACAAATGGAGAATTAGAAGAATTGGCTGACCGATTTGAGTGTCCTTTGTATAAATTTTCCTATAATTCCCATCCGCGAGCTGCTTTAGGTTATATTTTTACTTCAATATTATCATTACTTTCAAAAATTGGTATAATAAAGATAGATGAAGAGGAATTTAAAAAAGTAATTTCACATTTGGAAGATAAATTATCTGAATTGGATGTTAAAGTTTCTCAAGAAGTAAATCTTGCTAAAAAATTAGCTTTTAAGATTTATCAAAGTGTACCTGTAATTTATGCAGCAGATTTTTTAGATGAAGTTTCAAGAAGATGGAAAACTCAATTTAATGAAAACAGTAAAAACTTTAGTTTTTTTGAAGTTTTGCCGGAGTTAAATCATAACGCAGTTGTTGGTTATGATTTTCCTGAAGAAGTAAAACAAAGATTTTTTGTCATTTTGTTGATTTCTGAATTTTATCATCCCAGAAATAGAATCCGATTTGATATTACAAAAGATATTTTATATCAGAAAGATATTCCTTTTTTTGAATATAAAACATCAGGTCAAACTCTCCTAACTCAACTTTTAACCACTATATATTTTGGTGATTTTGTAAGTTTCTATTTAGCTATTTTAAATAATACTAATCCAACGCCAATAGAAACTATAGATTACTTAAAAGACCGATTAGATAAACAATAATAAATTCATCCAAAATTATAAATATTCATTTTAAGGGGTTTTGATGGGTATTAAAATAAAAAAAATAAATATAACAATTAAAATATCTGCAATAAAAAAACACGTATCTAATGTTTTAAAGTTTTTTAAATTTTTAAAAAATAAGACACAGTCATTTTTTTATAGAGAAGTTAAATTCAAATCAATTTTTAAAAAAATATTAAGTATAAGAAATAAAAAATCTAAAGTTAATATTTTGATATTTAAAAAGATATTCAGTTTTAAAACAATTATTACTGTGAATATCTTTTTATTTATTTGTTTTTTGTTGACTTTAAGTCTTTTTCTTTATACCAAAACTTATGCTGGAAAAATTTATCCTGGGGTTTGGTTAGGAGATATTAATTTAGGCGGAAAAGATATTAATGAAACACAAACTTTAATTTCAGAAAGATTAGAAGGATATAATGAAAAAAATATAGTTTTATCTCATTTTGATCTTGATATACAACCTGAAGATAAACAACCATCTGAAACACAAATTGCAGATTCTTATTTGGGCTTTGATGTTCAGTCAAGTGATATACAAAGTTTTGCCGAACAAGGTCAAGTAAAATCCCAAAAAAGTATAGAATGGAGCCCCAAATTAGAAGAATTGGGTTTTTCTATTCATATAGATGATATATTTAATGATGCTTATATCATAGGAAGAGAAGGAAGTTTTTTAACAGACAGTAAAAACCAAATTAAAGCTTTGATTTTAGGCCAGGAGATGAAAATTGATTATGATTTACAGGAAAATATTTTGGATGAATATTTAAATAGTATAGCAGAGGAAATTAACAAACCGCCTAAAAATTCAACTTTGGTTATAAAAGACGGCACCGTTGAAAATGTTCCAGGTGAGGATGGATATACTCTTCCTATAGATAAATTCAAAAAAGAAATTAGAAATGTGTTGGAAAACTTTCAAACTAATGAGATTGTTCTAACTTTGGACAGTGCTCCTTTTAAAATTAAAGAAGAAGATACATCTGATGCAAAAGATAAGGCCTTGTTAATGATGTCTTCACCTCTTGTTTTAAAATATGACAATAAAGTGTTTACAGCAAATATAGATCAAATTGCTTCCTGGATTAAATTTGAAGAAATAGAACTTAAAGATGAATATTTGAAAATAAATCCCTATAATTTAGACAGTAAATGGATTCTAGACGTACAATTAGATGAATTAAAGCTTGGTGAATTTGTTGGTAATTTGGCATCTGAAATAAATGTTTCCCAACAGCCAAAAAAAATAATGTATAGCGGAGAAAAAGAAGTAGTATTAAGCAATGGTCGTGATGGCAAAAAATTAAATATAGAACAAGTTATTTCAGATATAAGAAAAAGAATTGAAAATTCCGATTCTGCAGAAAGAGAAGTCAGTCTGCTGGTTGAGGTGGAAAAAGCTAAAACAGTAACAGTTTATCCTTCATCATATGGTATTGTTCCAAAGAGTGATGAAAGATATATAGATATTTCTTTATCTCGTCAGATTCTGACTTGTTTTGAAGGGGGGAAAGCTCAGTTTTCTTCATTTATTTCAAGCGGGATACCTAAATATGCTACGCCCCGCGGTACTTTCAATATTTATTATAAAACAAAGTCTACCAGAATGCGTTGGGAATATGGTCCTGACCATCCGGATAATTATGATTTAGATAATGTTCCCTATGCAATGTTTTTCTCTGGTGATTTCAGTCTGCATGGCACATATTGGCATTCCAATTTCGGTACACCAATGAGCCATGGTTGTGTTAATCTTCCAACCTCTGCTGCCGGTTGGGTTTATGGTTGGTCTCCAAGAGGAACAAAGGTGGTTGTTTATTAGTAAAGAAGTACAAAGTAAAAAGTACAAAGATACATTAATGTATTTGGGTCTTATTTTGAGACCTTTTTTCTTTTTTCAAAAAACCCTTGACTTGAAAACAATATTTTGTTATAATACTATCTCGTTTTAAATAAATAAAGTTCTTTGACAAGAAAATAAATCCTCATACCAAAACTAGTTCATTTATCTTGAAATGAGTTTGATATAGATTTATAGAAGATAAACAATTTAGTTACGAAAGGAGCAGGGAGATGTTGAATAAAATATTAGAATTTATAGCTGAGGTGTTTGGTATAATTATTATTTCAGTTATTGCTTGTATTATAGGATCATCATTATTATTTGTGGCATTTAATATAAAACCTTTAGATGTGGAGCCTATAGCTTTTCCATTATTTATCATTATTATATTATTGATTATTTTAATAGGTCTGGCTGGTGAGATTTCAGGAAGTATCAGAAGAATTGAGGAAAAGATCGTGCCAAAAGAAGAGGAAGAATAGGTGTTCTTACAGTGCTGTTTCCTTATAAGGAGGGAAAAGAAATGTTTGAAGGTCTTCGAAAAAGAGCACGTGATGTTAAAGAGTTTGATGCAATGAAAGAAGCTGAAGAAATCACTGGAAAGAATTACAAAGATCCAGAAACAACGGCTCTTGGTTTTTATCTTCAGTCAAAACAAAGTGAAACAGAGAGAGTTTTGATGTCAGAGCTGATGGATACCCATTTTGGGATATCTTGGGATGAATTTCTGGATATCATTAAAGATTATGGATTTGAAGTAATCGAAATCAGGTCTTTTAAACACAAAAGAAAAGCTGATAATGAAGAGCCAAAGTTTCCAAAATCTCTAATTGCGGCTCATCGAGAAAAGAAACTTATTCTTTTTGCTACTTCATATATTGGCGGTGATAAAGAAACCATTAATGGTGGCAAAGTATATGGGACAGTCAAAAGAAGCAAAAATTGTAGCCTTAATAAGTCTTTTGGATTGCTCAGTAGTTTTTCGATTCGTGGCGAAAAGATATATTTCAGTTATGAAATTAGGTCAGGATTAATTTCTTCACTTGAGTGTATCAGTCAAGTCGGCGAGTTTGTCAACTGGAATGATCCAGAAATATTCCTCTGGTTTCTTAATTACAGTGAAGATGATACAGCGGATTGGGAACAAAAACGTGATGAGTTTTTTGATAGAGCACCAGATTATGTTCAAAAATTTGTAGGTTATTCTTTTGTGGGAAGAACTTCAGTTAAATATAGACATCTTAAAAAAGAGATCTCATATAGGTTTTGGAGAACTCCAATTGGAAGAATTGTTTTCTATTTTCGGTTTTATCAAGTCAGGAGAAGTTAGAAGAAAGGAGTAGGAAGATGTTGGATAAGATAATAGAGTTGATAATTTGGATAATTCTTATTATTATAGGAATAGTAATAGGAATAGGAATAGGAATAGGACCTGTAGGTTTTCCATTATTACTCATTTTATTAGCATTGGTTGTTTTAATGTATGTGGCTAATGAGATTTTAAAAGAAATAATGATCAAGCCAAAAGAAGAGGAAGAATAGGTTTTAAAATTTACATAATTTATTTTTGTTAAACTACCCTTTGTTAGTTTGGATATAATAATCCAAAAAGGGTAGTTTTTTTATTTTCCCAAAACCCCCTAAAACCCTTGACTTAAGCCATTTTTTGTGATACAATATAACAATTGTACAGAAATACAAATAAAAATGAAATGGGAGATAAATGCCTCTTATAAACATAGGGGGTGAAAAAAAACAAAAACAAAAACAAAGCCTTGAAAAAGTAAACAATGGTTCAAAAAGGCAGAATTTGTTATTGAAAAATATTTCTTCTTCAAAAGGCATGGATTCTCTCCTATTCACTCCAATACATTTTCCATATTTACCAACATTTAAAATCAAGCATAAAAGAACAGCTATAATTATAGCTGTTTTATTTTTAGTTTTGGCTGTTTTTTCAACTTCTTTTATTGTATATGGGGCTTCATATGCTGACAAAGTTTTTCCAAAAATAAATCTGGGAATGTTTGAAGTAGGCGGAAAAACAGAAAAAGAAGTTAAAGATATACTTCAAAAAGAAATTTCAGACTATGTTGAAAATAATATAGCATTAGTTTGTACAGAAAGCAAACAAGAAGATGCAAATGGTAAAAATTGGAATTCTACTTTAGAAGAGTTAGGTTTTACACCACAAATAGATCAGACTGTAGAAAAAGTTTTTGAATTGGGGAGGGAAGATAGTATTTCCTCTCGTGTTCAAAACAGATTTTTAAGCCTATTTGTTTCTCAAACAGTAAAAATTGAATATGATTTAAAAGAAGATGTTTTAGAAAGTTATTTAACCGCTATTTCTCAAGAAGTTGACACACCATATACAAATGCAATTTTAACATTGGAAGAAGATCAGATAAAAATTGCCTCTCCTGAAAATGGTTATGGGGTTCAAACAAAAGAACTTAAAAAAGAAATCAGAGATTCATTGGAAATTCTGGAAAATAAGAATATTTCTCTTCCATTTGATATAACTGAACCAAAAATAAAAGAAGAAGATGCAAATCAGGCAAAAGAAGAAGCTGAGAATATGATTTCTACTCCAATTATCCTAAATTATGAAGATAAAGTTTATACAGCAGATTATAATGTTATATTTTCTTGGATTAAATTTGAAGAAGTTGAAATTGAGGCAATAAATCCTTTAAGTCCAGGTAATGTTTATGGTATTGATGATTCAGAATTATCAGAACAATCTAGTTGGACTTTGCAAGTTTTATTAGATGACGAAAAGATAAGAGAATATGTAGATGGTATAGCAAATGATGTAAATATTTTAAAAGTTGATCAAAGAGTTTTAGATAATGAAACAGAGAGAGTTTTAAAATGGGGGCAGGACGGGAAAAAATTAAATACTGATCAGACAATTATAGAAATAAAAATCAGGATAGAAAATGAAGATTCTTCCCAAAAATCCTTTAACCTTCCTGTTGAGACAGAAGAATTTCAAATAGTGAAAGTTAAACCAGCCTCCAATGGAGCTATACCTCTTTCAGATGGAAAGTATATTGATATTTCTTTATCTCGACAGACAGTAACTTGTTTTATAAATGGTGAATCTGTTTATTCCACTGCCTGTTCATCAGGGACTTGGCAGCATCCAACACCAACTGGAACTTTCAGTATCTATTATAAAATTGTCTCAACCAGAATGAGGGGATATTACGGTCCAGGCAATCCAGACAACTATGACTTGCCAAATGTTCCATATGCAATGTTCTTTTATGGGGATTATAGTATGCATGGGACTTATTGGCATTCCAATTTTGGTACTCCAATGAGTCATGGTTGTGTTAATCTTTCAACCCCTGCTGCCGGTTGGATTTATAACTGGGCACCAAATGGCACAACAGTGATAGTACATTAGTTATTAGAGACCCGACCTCCCGAAAGTTTTTTTAAGTTTTTATTATTGGAGGTCGGGTCTCCCAAAGTCATGATACTTCCCTGCCTACCGGCAGGCAGGTCCATCAACCCCGATGGCCATTAAGGTTGCTTAGTCGAAGAATATTGTTCGAGTGAGGAGTGTAAGCGACGAGTTGAGAACTACATTATAATATAAAGACATATTGATATATTTATGGTCCCGCTCATCGGGACCTTAATAAGCTAATTAATTACAGGAAATAAAAATAAAAACAGAAGGCGCACCAATGGTCTCGCTCATCGGGGCCTTTTTTATTCCACAACTACCTTATTATATATATTATAAAATAAACACCCGGTGATGATGAATTAATGCCAGGTGTTAGTTAATATTTGGGCAGAGATTTTCTTGACAAGTAAATAAATTATTATAAAATAAAACAAAAGGAGAAAAGATGGCTGAAAAGAAAAAATCAGGAAAAATTTTAATTATAATCTTTATTATTTTGTCTCTATCTTTAGGGGCTATTTTAACTGCACCTGATAAAGCCCATGCTCTTTCATGGGAACAAGTGGGACAGAGTGATTTTGGCTCAGATCATATAAGAATAACCCGATTTATAGAATTTGACAGCAAGCTCTATACTACAGTCCAGCATAAATCAGGCAGCGATGTCAGTTCTCAGGTTTGGTACACTTCAGATGGAGAAAACTGGACACAGTCAGTTGGATATCCTTCAAACTATACTGCTTCTCTGTTTAATGATACAGAAGTTTTTGGAAGTTATCTTTATGTTTCTCAATCAAACGGCACTCCTAACACCGCTTTAATATACCGTTCATCTGATGGTGTTAATTGGAGCAGCTCTGTTATCGCCAATGGTTTTGGCGATGCAAACAATATAAGGATTATGGATATAAAATCTGCCGGCGGATATCTTTATGCTGTAACAGCTAATTTAGTCACTGGGCTTGAAGTCTGGCGTTCTCAAACTGGCGATTTTGGAAGCTGGAGTCAAGTTGTTGATACTGGTTTTGGAGATGGTAATAATATGGTAGCTGGTATAGAAACATTTGATAGTGATTTATATGTTGCAACCACTAATCTTGTAACCGGTGCGGAAATTTGGTCTTCTTCAACTGGTGATTTAGGAAGTTGGAGCCAGATTGGTGTAGATGGTATTGATCCAATCAACACTAATTATGGTGTAAATATGACTGTTGAGTTTAATAATAATATTTATTTCCTTGCCTATGAAGGTTTAAGTACACCAAGAATGTGGAGATCTTCAGACGGCAGTACTTGGTCGCAAGTCAGCTCCACTGGTCTAGATATAAGTTTTGTTGGTGATGATGCAGCAATTGGAACAACAGGTCTGGTGGTAAATGGCAAACTTTGGCTGGGCATGTCCCATTCTGTAAATGGTGCAAGGTTAAAATATTCTACTGATGGTGCAAACTGGACTCAAGAAGGAGAAACAGGTTTTGGAGATACCAATAATAATTATCTTCACCCAATAATATATTTTTCAGACCGTCTTTATATAGGTTTTGATAACACAACTTCAGGAGGAGAAATCTGGCGTACTGCACTTTCATTCCTAACCACTTCTTTGCCTTCTGGAACAGTCGGTGAATCCTATTGTGAAACTATCCAAGCTACTTCCGGCAACACTCCTTATACTTTCTCCTATACAGGTTATCTTCCACCAGGACTTTCTCTTTCAGAAGATGGTGTTATTTCCGGTACTCCTACCCAACAAGGAACTTATACTTTTACAATTACAGTCACTGATGCTGGGACACCAGCTCAGGTTGATTCTCAAGATTATTCAATAGAAATTTCTCTTCCTGCTTCCCAATTGCCGGAAACAGGATCAAACAGAATAAATTATTTATGGATTTTATTTTTTGGAGGTTTAAGTTGCTTAATAATAACATCTTGCATATTTTCAAAAAAAATAAAAAAACAATATTAATACTAATATTGGTAATTTTTATTTTAATCTCTGGAGCCATCTACTGGCTTTTTTATTTTCAAAATTCATCTTCTGATATTCCACTTGTAAAATCTGACAATACAAATAATCAAAAAGAAGAAATTAGTCCTGAAATCAAACAATTTGGAATTAAAATTGATAAAATTGATGTTTTAACACCGGTTATTAAAGATGTTGAGGGTAATAAAAAAGATGTTTACATGGAAGAATTAAAAAAAGGTGTTGCTCATTATAAAGGAACAGCTTTACCTGGAGAAAACCCACCTGATAGCAAGGCAGGCAACATTTTCATCTTTGGCCATTCAAGTGCTGTAGTAGGACAAGGGGATTATTCTAAGATTTTTGCCCGTTTGGGAGAATTGGAAGAAGAGGATAAGATTGTCGTCTATTACCAAGATGAAGAAATTGAATATACTGTTTTTGAAAAGAAAATTGTTGAAAAAGATGACTTATCTGTTTTGAAACCAACAGAAAAAGAACAATTAACTTTAATGACTTGCTGGCCCATTAGAAGTAATGAAAAAAGACTAATCATTAAATCTTCTCCAAAATAATTTTTATATAATTAAAAGAGTCTAAAACTCTTTTTTATATTTCTTATATAAATTATAAATAATATAACCGTATTCTATAAATAAAAATAAACACCCGGTGATGATTCATCTCACTGGGTGTTTTAGTTAATGTACAACAATTCCCTTGACATCATATCAATTCTTTGCTACAATTTATCCTTAACAATTAAATAAAAAAACATTGTAAATCTATGATTAAGGAGAGTGATTTGGGTGATTTCGGAAACTTTTATATGGACGGCCGCAACATCTGCATTGTTGTTTGGAATTCTAATTTATATTAAAATGATTTGGATTGTCGAATCAAGAAAAAGAGTAACTTTTTGGGATTTTGTAATAGCACCATTTCCACTTTATTGTGGGATGCGGATTTTTGCTTTTAAGATTCAAGATGTTATTCCTTCCAGATTATATCAATATCCCAGTATCTTCGCCGAAATTTTTGGCATCTTAGGATTTTTGTTTTTTATATACTATTCACGAGATTGTATACAAAGAAATTCTCAAAAGTCGTGAAAATTTTATACAATTGAAAAAATGTGCCCGTTTGAATAAGTCGTATTTTTTATACGCACCAGACGGGTTTTTTCTTTTTTTCTCTATAATGTAACCGTAGACTGTAAGCTGTTAGCTATTTCATAGCTGTAGTCGGTAGTCAGTTAGCTGTCAGCTAATAAAAAAACCTTGACATCACAAAAATTGTTTGCTACAATTTATCCTTAACAATTAAATAAAAAAACATTGTAAATCTGCAACTAAGGAGAGTGATTTGAATGGTATTGAAAAAAATTCCTGAAGTAACCGTCGAAACTTGCACAGAAATACAAAAAATTTTAGCGAAGGCGAATCTATTTGATAATGAGAAAGAAGTTTTTATGGAGATGTTTGAGAAGATAGAAAAAGAAAATCCAGAAGTATCTCAATTAATTGAGCATTACTCTGCTGGTTTTCCCAGGGAGAAAAAAGTGATTCTTGCTGGAATGACTTTAGTTTATGAAGTTATTAGAATGCAAATCGAAAAGGAACAGGAGGATAAGGATAAAGAATAAGGAGAGTGATTTGAATGTTTTATGAAACTTTCATGTGGGTGGCTGCAACAGGTTCATTATTGTTTGGAATTCTAGGGTATATTGCAATGATTTGGATAGTCAAATCAAGAAAAGAGGTGACTTTATTGGAAATAGTAATAGGACCATCTCTACTTATTTTCGGGGTACGGATTTTCGCATTTAAGGTTCAAAATGTCATGCCTTCCAGATTATATCAATTGCCTAATATCTTATCCGGTATTTTATGCGTCTTAGGATTTTTGTTTTTTGTATATTGTTCATGGAATTATTTTGAAAGAGATTCTCAAAATTCGTGAAAATTTGATACAACTAAAAAATTGTGCCCGTTTGGATAAGTCGTATTTTTTATACGCTCCAAACGGGTTTTTTTTTATTTGCCTCACTAAAAATTTGGGAGTAGAATATAATTAATAATTAACATATTGCAATTGTAATAATTGGAAGTCAAAAATCATTTAAAACACACGATTTTAAATTATATAATAACCACAATAATTTAATCAGGGCGGAGTTTTTTATTACGTCCAGAAAGGAATAATATGAGCCCAGTATTTATTATTATGGGGCTTCTTGGCGGAGCCGTACGTGGATTAGTAGGATACACCAAATATTTGTCATCCTACAAAAAAGTAAAATTCCAATGGAAGTATTTTTTACTAATGATTGGACTTTCCGGTTTTATCGGTGGAATTGCCGGCTGGATGATTGAAGGGATAATGGAAGTTGCCCAAATGAATAATTTTTACGCTTTTTTAGCGGGTTACGCTGGCGGTGATTTTTTTGATAATGCCTTTAAAATCATTTTCAAAAAACCAACACTTTTTAAACTTCCGGAATTACTAGATAAAAGTTTAAAAGATAGTGTTAAATAACGAATTCTAAATTCTTAAATAAAGACAGAAATTGAGAGAGATTTTTTAATTCTTTTAAAAATGGTAGAATAGGTTTAAAGGATTAAATTTATGACTAAAGAACAAAAATTTTATAAAGCACTTCAAGATGTTTTTATCGGCGCCAAGATTGAAGGCGAAGGTGGTTTTGTTAATTTGATGAGAATAAAGTCAAATTACTACCGCAAAATTGAAGATATCCTCAAAAAAGATATTGAGATGGCTTTAAAAAGCCATTCTAAATTTAAGGATGAGCTTTTTGACAAACTCTATTCCTTTTTTAACCGCTATTTTACCGAAAGCGGATCAATTTATTTCAACTCTACGCCATTTCATAACAATATCTACGAAAAAGTTTATACCGATGAAAAAGATGTCATTCTTTTCTGGAAAACGCAGATGCTTTACTATGTCAAAACCGACCGCATTTTCAGAAGTTTGCCAGTTGAGTTTGATGGATTCAAGTTTTATTTTGACGCTTCAAAAATTGAGGCCAAAAAAGCCAATGAGAAACGTTCACTTGTTTTTGAGTTAAGCAAAGTCCGTGAGGATGGCACAATTATTTTTGGCGTTCAATACTCCGAAAGAGGCGCAAAAACAAAACAAGACGAGATATTAAAAGCCATAAAGAGAAAAGGCATTGCGATTACTGAAGAACAATTAGAGCGGGCGTTTAGGGTCTTTGAAAAACAGAGCGAAGTAGATTTCTTTATCAACAAAAACGCCAAAGCGTTTTTGCGGGAACAATTTAAACTTTGGAGTTATCAGTATTTTTGGGAAGGAGCCAAAGAATGGGGCGCAGACAGAGTTAATCAACTACAAATTCTCAAGGATATTGCTTTCAAAATCATTGACTTTATCTCACAGTTTGAAGATGAACTGGTAAAAATCTGGAACAAGCCGAAGTTTGTCAAAAACAGCAATTATGTAATTACGATAGATAGAATAAAAGATAAAAAGTTGGTTGAAAAAATCAAAAAGCATAAGAACTTTTCAAAACAGATTAAAGAGTGGAAAGAATTAGGAATAGACAAAGACAATCCCAAAGCGCCGATTGATACAAAATATTTCAAAGATTTGAAGCTTGAGATTTTGGGCCAGTTTAACGACTTAGACAAATCTTTGGACGGTTGGCTGATAAAATCCGAAAACTATCAGGCGCTAAACACAATTTTGCCGAAATTCAAAGAAAAAGTGCAGACAATTTACATTGATCCGCCGTTTAATTTGGACTCATCTGACCAGTTTCTTTATCGTACAAACTACAAAGATGCTAATTGGGCAACACTCTTAGAAAACCGTTTGAAACTTGCGGAAGATATTTTGGATAAAAAAGGAAGCTTATTTGTTCGTTGTGATTACAACGGGAATTGGATTGTGAGATGTTTAATGAATCAAATTTTTGGTGAGGAGAATTTTAGAAATGAGATTGTTATTAATAAATCAATTCGGATTAAAACTGAAGGAACAAAATTTCCTACTTGGCATGACTCATTTTATTTTTATTCCAAAAATAATAAGAACCAATTTTTTAAACATGTAACTAAACAAAGGAAGGGAGAAGAATGGCGTTCAATTGATACAGAAGGCGAATCTTGGGAAGTTATTCGAAAAGATTTATTGAATTTATTTTCGAAAAAAAATGTTAAAATTAATGAAAAAGGAAACTACATTACAAAAGCCAGAATTATTTTAGGGAAAGAGGTTTTACCTAGAGAGGGACGGAGATTTCCATCCCAGAAGACTATTGAAGAATTGGAAGAACAAAGAAGAATAAGGCTAAACGATAATAATAATCCACAAATGTTAAAGCCAAGCGAAATTTATTTAACTGATAATTGGTCTGACATTTATGGTTATGCAAGTAAATGGGATTTCTCAACTGAAAATTCTGAGTTAGGAATAAAGCGCTCTATAGAATCCACATCCAAGAATGACGACTTAATCTTCGACTTCTTCCTCGGCTCTGGTGCAACAACCGCAGTAGCACATAAACTTGGCAGAAAATGGATTGGTGTAGAGATGGGAGAACATTTTTACAGTATAGTTTTACCACGGATGAAAAAAGTTTTGGCTTATGATAAATCGGGCATTTCAAAAGAAGTCAAAGAATATCAAGGTGGTGGATTTTTTAAATATTACGAGCTTGAGCAATACGAAGAAGCATTGTCAAATTGTAAATATGAAGAAAGCGATTTGTTTAATTTGCCCTCAAAAACTCCGTATCAGGAATATGTCTTTATGAAAGACGAGAAAATGCTCAAGGCGTTGGAAATTGATTATAAGAAAGAAAAGGTAAAAGTTAATTTATCAAAACTCTATCCAAATATAGACATTGCCGAAACACTATCAAACCTTACCGGCAAATGGATTAAAAAGGTGAATGACGCAGAAATAGAGTTTGAAGACGGAACAAAAATTAATGTCAAAGATTTGGATTATAAACTAATTAAGCCCTTAATTTGGTGGTAATATGACGAAATTTAACTTATACAAAATCAACACTGAACAAAAGGACAATCTTGTCACAAAGCTCGAATCTGTAGGGCTGAAAAAAATCGGAAGCAAAACCATAGACAGTTTTACTCTTGATTTTTATTTTTCGGACGAACCCGACTTCATTGATATTTGGTGGACTAATATCTATAGGGATTTTTTTGGAGAAGTTGAGAAGCCAAAAAACAAAATCTACTTCGCAACATTACTTGTCTATAATTCCCAAATTGTCTATGCGGCTAGTCTTGGCAAGTCACATTTTTATTTAAAGCACTTTTGCGATGGCGATTTCGGGCTTAATTTAGCGGAAAGAATTGCTGATGATGCAAATCCTAAAATCAAAAATTCAAAGTTTTATAAAAGTCGTAAAAACAAAATTATTACAACCTATCAGGAGGGTAGCGGAATCGATTTTGATAGCGGCGAATCACTCCATTATCTGCGAGCTAAAACAATTAATAAGGATAATTGGGGTAAGACTGCAAGCTTCGGACATTCCGCTCAATTTAGTATCGAAATTAAACCTGAAGAACTGCCAAATTTTATCAAGAAAATTGAAGCGACGTTAAAACAGAAACCGCGAATAAAACTACCGAAGGTTATCATCGTGCAAGATGAAAAAGCGCAGAGCAAGCTTGATAATTTACTTGCGAAGGCTCTAATAGGTTCATCTCAATCTTCTATGGTGCAAGAAAGTGATATTACCTTGTCGGGTGTAGATTTTATTTTTTCTGATCAGTGTGAATACAGCTTTTATGTGAAGGGCAATCGCGATTCTCATACTGATAAAGGAGAACTTACTCTAGATCGGCTGAGGCAATTTATTTCAGAAAACAATATCAATCTTGAAACGCAACTTAATGAGGTAAAAGTAAAAACTCACAACGAGTATGGTAGAGATTTTTCTGTTTCGCTCAAAGAAACATTGGACTTTGTTGAAGAAGATGAAAGGTATTGTCTTATTGATGGCAACTGGTACCAATTTAATCAGTCATATCTTGATTTTTTAAAAGAAGAAGTCGATAGTATTAATTTTAAAGCACAAGAAGATGTCAATGATAGGACAGAGCAAAAATTTAACCAAAGAAAAGGCCGAGAAGGATTTATTAATTGCGACAGATTAAACGAAACGCTGTGTAAAAAGTATCGGGTGGAAAAAGTAGATTTATACAAAGACAAGATACTCCACTTTGTTAAATTTGGAACCCCGAAAAAAATGAATTATGTAGTCGATCAGGCAGTCAATACAGTAAAGCTGTTGCAAAACAACCAAAGCAAAATTCATATCAATGATGAAGAAAAAGAAGTTGAAACAATCTGTTTGTGGCTTGTTTTTGACAGAAAGCAAAGATTTAAAAAACTTTCCGAATTAAACTCTTTAATTTTTCATATGAAGTTAGCAGATTGGAAAAGGATAGTACAAAATACTAGATACAAGCCAGTTATTTATGTAAGTTATAAAAACAATGTTTAGACTTTATTTGCAGAACATCATAGCCAATATTCCTTTTGAGAACTTGCCGGCAAAATGGCAGGGGTTTGATTTTGCGCGATTTTCAAAAGACAAAACGCTTTTTGATTTTCAAAAGCAAGGGCTTAAAAACGCGTTAAAAGGTTTATGGCTTTATTACAAAGACAAGAAGGGCGAAAAACAAAGTTTGTACAATCACTATCAAGCAAACGACTTTGTAGAAAACTTTGATTACGATTTGAAAAAGAAAGAAGGTAAAAAATCGGCAAAATATCTTTTAGAGTATGACGAGGACTATCCCGCTTCAGATTCCAAAATTTCTTTTTCGCATTTTATCAATCGGATGAGTTTTTGGATGGCGACTGGTTCGGGCAAGACGCTGATTATAGTTAAATTGATTGAGCTTTTAGGCAAACTCATTGCCGAAAAAGAATTGCCGGTGCGGGATATTCTCTTTTTGGCGCACCGCGACGACCTTTTGGACCAGTTTAAAAATCACATTGAGGAATTTAACAGCTTTAATTTTGACACAAAGATAAATCTCAAAAACTTAAGAGATTATGAAAGCGTGAAGCGCGAAAACGCTCTGCCGTTTGCCAAAAACGAAATTACTGTTTTTTATTACCGTTCTGATTTAATTTCCGATATTCAAAAGGAAAAGATCGTCAATTTCAGAAATTATGACAATGGCGGTAAGTGGTATATTCTTTTGGACGAAGCCCACAAAGGCGACAAAGAAGATAGCAAACGGCAGGTTTTATACTCTATACTCTCAAGAAGCGGATTCTTATTTAATTTTTCCGCGACATTTACCGATCCAAGGGACTTTGCGACCTGCGCTTTTAATTTTAATCTTTCGAGATTCGTTGAAGAAGGGTATGGCAAACATATTTATGTATCTCAATCAGATATTCAAGGTTTTAGAAAAAAGACTGATTTTTCGCCGATAGAAAAACAAAAAATCGTTTTGAAAGCGCTTCTGCTTCTAACTTATATCAATAAGTATTTTGAAAAAATCAGGAAAGTTAATAGCGTCTTATACCACCGCCCGCTTCTTTTGACACTTGTTAATTCAGTCGCCGTAGAAGATTCTGATTTAGAGTTGTTTTTTAGAGAATTGGAAAAAGTCGCAAAAAATGAAATTAGAGCGGATTTGCTTAAAAAAGCAAAACAGGAACTTGTCCAAGAGTTTCGCGATGATGCAAAATTTGAATTTGAGGAGTTAGAGTGCACTGTCAACGCAGATTTGATTTCAAAATTAGATTATAAAGATGTTTTGAAATATGTTTTGAACGCTAAAACTCCGGGCAACATTGAGGTTTTAAAAATTCCCGGCAATAGAAATGAATTGATTTTTAGGTTAATGACAGCCGAAAAGCCGTTTGCCTTAATCAAAATCGGCGACATTTCCGGCTGGCTAAAGGATAAACTTGAGGGGTATGAAATAAACGAAAGTTTTGAAAATGAAAGTTATTTCAGGCGAATAAATCGCGATGATTCCGACATAAATGTTTTAATGGGTTCGCGCTCTTTTTATGAGGGCTGGGATTCTAACAGGCCAAATCTTCTTTTGTTTGTAAATATTGGAGTCGGAAGCGACGCCAAAAAATTCGTTCTGCAATCGGTTGGTAGAGGCGTAAGAATAGAGCCGCAGAAATACCAAAGAAAGCGGCTCCAAAATTTATCTAACGCAAAGGAAGTAAAAGAGCAGTTATTTGAAAAAGTTAAAAATCTGATTTTGCCGATTGAAAGCTTGTTTGTTTTTGGGACCAACGCGGAAAATTTGAGAGAAATAATTAAAACTCTTAAGGAGGAAAAACAAGACAAGAGTTTGGGCGAAGCGTTTATTCTAAATCCAGAAGCGCATAAACATCCTCTTTTGGTACCAGTTTATAAGAAATCTGAAAGAATTTTTGCCGAGGAAAAAGACCCACAAAAATATTCCATCAGCCGTAAAGATTTTGATTTTACAAAGCAGTTTTATGGGTTTTTGGACGATAAAATTGCTTTAGCTAAATATGATTGTGAAGTGAAAGTTTTAAAGAAAGCGAAAGAAAGTTTTTCGGAACGGGAAAAGGGTAGATATTATACGCTTGGCAAAGAAGAAACGCTTTTTGAACCAGAATTGATTCTTGACAGGATTTTTGATTATCTTGGTGTTAAAAGTAAAGAGTTTGATAAGTTTAAAGAACTGGAAAATGAAATCGTGCATTTCAAAAAAGTTAGATTCAGTGATGGTGAGAAATACAAAGAAATAAAAAAGAAGATTGAAGAAATGAGGCAATTCCCTGAAAGGCAAAAAGAGTTAGATAGATTTTTTAGAGAAGGAAACCAAAAAAAATATGATAGACAGTTAAGCTTGTTTAAAGAAGCTGGAAGTTTTGGGATAGGAAATCAAAAAATCAAAATTAAATATCTAGCGAACCACTATTATCTTCCTGTGATAGTTTCGGAAACCGAAAAAATTGATTATCTCAATCATGTTATCAACGTTGATAGTGAAGTAATATTCATTGAGCAGTTAGAAGAATATCTTGCCGAACCAGATAATATTTTTACAAAATTTGATTGGTGGATGTTTTCAAAGATTGACCAAACGATAGATGATGTGTTTATCCCATATTATAACCAAAAAGAAAATAGAATTGATAATTATCATCCTGATTTTATTTTTTGGATACAGAAAGAGAAAGAATATCTAATATTATTTGTTGACCCTCATGGTACGGCATATTCTGATATAGAAAAGAAAATAGATTATTACTCAGAGATTTTTGAAACAAAGAACAAACAAGAAAGCAAGAACTTTCTATTTAATGGATTTAATATAAAAACAAAATTATTACTTAAGCCAGCGCGTGGTGGTATCGCCAGTGTATCAGATAATTACAAAAGATATTGGTTTGATAATTTTGTTGATTTTGCTCGCAAAATCAGTTTCTAAATAAAACTTTGTAACTTAACTCTCGAAGGGATTAAAATTATCGAAGAAAAATTTGACAAGATGATTTTTTTAAATTAAAATGATCACAGAATTGAAAAATTTAAAGAAAAAATAAACGGAGGACATTCCGTCTTTTATTTAAAATAGATTTAAAAATAGCACATCAACTCAACAGGAAACGCTAAAAATTTTTGAGCTAAATAAAAAACAAATTGAAAAATATATGATTTTTTTAAAGAACCTAAAAGACAAAATATAAAAAATAATCAAAAAATTCTAAGCTCCAATTCAATCCACAAAGACCAACCCCCTTGGTCTTTTTTTGTATCTTTATAGTTTTAAAGTTATGATTTAAATAAAATATAAATAACTAATAATATGTTTTAAAATAAAACACCCTATTGACATATTATATTACATATAATATAATTGGAAATAAGAAGGAGGAAAAATGAATAAATTTTATCGAACATTAGGATCAAAAATTAAAAAATTACGAAAAGAAATAGAATTATCTCAGGAAAAACTTGCAAAAAAAATTGGAATTAGACGAGTATCACTTTCTCAATTAGAAAATGGTGAAAGAAAAATAAGTGCAGAAGAAATAACTAAAATTTCCAAAATATTTTGTATTGCCACTGATGTTTTACTTGATTTAGATAAGGATATAGAAGTAATATTAGAAAAAGAAAAAGAGCCAGTTTGCAATAAAAAACAGGAGATAAGAATAAATGTTCCACAGAAAAAAATAGGAAAATTTAGAGAAATTCTACTTTATATTTTAGATAAAATTGGTTCAAAACCAAACATTGGAGAGACTGTTATTTATAAATTACTTTATTTTATTGATTTTGATTTTTATGAAAAATATGAAGAACAAATAATCGGAGCAACTTATATTAAAAATGATTATGGTCCGACACCCAAAGAATTTCAAAAAATTATAAAAATTATGAAAGATAAAGATTTAGTTCAAATTGTTAGTCGATATTTTCAATATCCTCAAACAAAATATCTTCCATTAAGAGGACCTGACTTAAGAAAATTAAAAGCTAACGAAATAAAATTAATAGATGATGTTCTAGAAAAATTGTCTGATATGAATGCTTCTCAAATAAGTGATTATTCTCATCATGACATACCTTGGTTAACAACTGAAGATAATGGAATAATAGATTACGAAAAAGTTTTCTATCGTACATCTGATTATTCAGTAAGGATTTATAATGGGAAAAATATTTAATGATATTAAAAAACATCCGAATTTCAACAAAGATTTTAAAAAACTTTCTAAAAAATTCCGTACTCTTAAAGATGATTTAGAATTATTTATAGAAACTCAATTAAATGCCTATCATAAATTTGGTGAAGATAATAAAGGAATCCTTCCAATATCTAATCTTAGTATAGAATATCCTAAGATTTATAAAGTAAAAAAATTTGCTTGTAAATCATTAAAAGGGAAGGGAGTAATGAGCGGAATAAGAATAATATATGCTTATTATAATAAAGAAGATATTATAGAATTTATCGAAATTTATTATAAAAGTGATAAATCAAACGAAAATAAAAAAAGAATATTAAATTACTATAAAAATAATAATTAGTCGAAGTATATATAAATATGATTTTATGATTTATATTTTCTTAAAAAAATAACAAACAATGAAGATAATAAACAAGAAAGTATAAGAAAGAAAAAAACAAAAGAAGAAGATCAATTTATAGAAAGTATACCTTTTTAGTTCTTAAAAATAATTACAAAAGGAGTTTAAAATGGAACAGAGTTTTAATTTTCAAGCGAAAACGTCAGAAGAAATAACAGAGAAAGTTGCAGCTGTAATGAAAGGAATTGTTAAAGGAACGGAGTCAGGAATTTCAAATTCTATCGAAAAGAAGAAAGCCATGAAACCTGTTGCAGAATTCATAATAGAAATTAGTCAATTAGGCTTAACAATAAACGAAGTAGAATTTTTATGTGATGGGATAAAATATGCAATAAAAAAAGCAACTATATTTAAAACATATAAAAAACCACAGAAGGAGAAAAAATGAATAAGCTAACTAAAGAGTTAAAAGAAAACTTCAAAGAAAATGAAAAATTAGAAAAAGATTTTTTAAACAATTTAAGGAGGTTAAAATATGAGTAGAAAAATTCCTTATAAATCTCCAGAATATAAAAAGACTTCTTTTAACTGTCCTTTTTGCAATGCTTACTCAAGACAAATATGGCAAGATTTATGGTTTGGGCAACATGAAGAATCATTAGAATCATTATTTGATACCGATATTGCTATTTGTTCGCATTGCAATAAGTATTCTATTTGGTATGAAGAGAAAATGATTTATCCTAACTTACCAGGGGTTGAATTACCAAATGAAGATCTAAAGGATGAAATAAAAAAGGATTATTATGAAGCAGTAGGGATAGTCCAAAAATCTCCAAGAGGCGCTGCAGCATTACTACGACTAGGAATTCAAAAATTATGTATTCAATTAGGAGAAAAAGGGAAAGATATCAATACAGATATAGGTAATTTGGTCAAAAAAGGATTACCAGTTAAAGTTCAGCAATCACTAGATTCATTAAGGGTTATAGGAAATGAAGCTGTTCATCCAGGAGAGTTAGATTTAAGAGATGATATAAAAACAGCAACCTCTTTGTTTAAATTAATAAATTTTATTGTAGAAAAGATGGTTACAGAACCTAAAGAAATAGAGGAAATCTATAACAAAATTCCTGAGACAAAAAAGAGTCAAATTAAAAAAAGAGATAAGAGGTGATTAAACAAAAATCACAACCAAAATTAGAAAAAGAGATATTAAATAATTTATAAAATGTAAAACTTAATTTAAAAAAATGCAACTATTAATAAATGGAGATTTAACAGACGAAGAAATTCAAAATATATCTGCCAATCTTAAAGAGAAAAATATCAAAGTAAGCAGATATTATACATTTAGTATTGAAACTAAAGAAATTGTAAAATTGCTCTTCCGGGATTTCGATGCTTTTACGTTATTAAGAGATGGGGTATTTTTTATTATGATTAGCTGGGCCGTAAAAAGAGCAATTAATTTAATTTTAGAGAAAAAGAAAGATGTAGAAATACAGACAGGGATAGAACTTGTTTTTAGGAGTGATAAGAAAACTTGTTCTATAAATATAAGAGTTCCATTAAAGAATACGGATATATTCTGGAAAGAATTAGAAAATACTTTAACATTAGAATTTACTAAAACATTAAAATTTACTAAGAATTTAAAAGATAAAGAAATTACCTCAATTATTTGGGATAATGATAATAAAAAGCTAAAAATTATTAAATTTTGATTTTATTAGTAAAGGAAAACAAAATGGTTAAAAAAGATTTTACAGAAGAACGACCAAAACAACTTAATAATATGTCTGATGTGGATTTAATTGAAAGACTAGATAAAGGAACCATTTCTCCAGCAGAGATAAATGTTATTAAGGCGATTCTAGATAAGAGAAATAAAAAATCAATTCAATATCTAACTGAAGTTATTCAAAAGAGTAGTGAAAAAACTGAAAAGTATAATAAAGCGCTAGTAACATTAACACGAGTTATTGCTTTTTTAACATTTTTAATGCTAATTGGTTTGGGAATTCAAATTTGGTTATCTTTAAGTAAGGATATTATAATAAGAGATGATTTTTTACTCTTTGGATTAATAACTTTCGGTATTGCTATAGTAGTTTTTGTACTTCTTTTGATTTTTAATAAAAAAGTAAATATAAATAAGAACTTAAAAAATAATAATCCACATTACAATAATCGTAAGGAGGTCAAAATGGACTACTTTAAAGATTTATTAAAAAATGTAATTAATTTTTTTTGCTCTATATTATTAATTTGGTACTTACCATTAACTATAATAGAAAAATATTTTCAAATTAATGTTTTTAATAATATACCATTTTTAAGTCTATCTTTTTCATTAGCAATTATTGTTGTATTTACAAGTATTACTTCATTCCAAATTAATATTCCTGGAGTACATTTAGCTTTTGATACTAAAGGACGTTTATTTAAAAAAACTCTTAAGAAAAATATCGATAACAATCCAACAGAATATTCAATTGAGTTCCATTATAATAAAATAAAAGAACTTAAGGAACTTAATAAAGAAGATAAGGAAGAAAGAAAAGAATTTCTTAGAATAAATAAAGATAAAGAAAAACAAAATGGTGATTAATAAAAAATAACTTTTTTGGAATAGTGAAAAAATAGCGAACGGGTTTTTATACTTCACTAATTAAACAAAAAAACAACATTCTGACATTTTTAGAATGTTATTTTTTTATTTATTTTCATTTTTGGAGTATAATTTGGGTAATGTAATTTAATTTGAAAGGATTAAAAAATGAAGAAATTTATTAAGTTAAATTGGTTTAAATATTTATTGATTTTATTTTTCAGTTGTTTTATTACATTTTTAATGTTCTATATTAAATTTTTACGTGAAGAAATTACCTATTTTGGATTTCCAATACCTTTTTGTAATATAGATTACTCTTCCACAAATTTTTATTGTCCTCCAGACGTATGGTGTAGTACACCTGGTCCATTATTATTGAAATGTAGCATATATCTTATACTTGCAAATATTGTTTTTTGGTTTTTAATAATTTTATTAGCTCGTTTTATCTATATAAAATATTTTAAAAAAAATAAGGTTGTAGAAAAAAAATAAAAAAAGGAAAGAAGAAAGTAAATTAAAACTATGAATTTAAGTGCAAACAAACAATTATCAGCCTGGTATATCCCAATAAATTTGATCTGGGTTTTTATCTTTTCTATTTTTGGAATAAAGGAAGCGGGTGCTGGGCCACCAACACTAGAAAAGTTTTTACACTGGGAAACACTGATGGTTATTGGTGCACCGATTGTTATAACCCTAATTTTTTATTGGCTTTTTTTGAAGTTAAATAAGTGGATTATTTTTTCCATAACGCCAATTCTCGGCGCTCTTATGTCGATTGAAGTTATATTACAAAGCATCTTGGGTAAACCAATCAATCTAAACGGAGAAATTATATTTACTATAATAATCTGGCCGATCATTATGATTCCGCCATATTTCTTTACCCTACTTGCCGATAAGTCAAAAAGGTGGAAAATAGCTGTCATGATTTTACTGCTAGTATTTTTTGGAGTTCAGTATTTTACTCTCTTGAGCAGTTAACAAACAAGTGAGGGGAAACCACCGTTCGTTTTTTGATTTTGGGGATTTCGTGGTAGAATTTGAGTATGAAAAAATATATGCCGAAAACGAAGCTAGGAAAATGGTCGCTTTGTCTAATCGTAGCGATGCCAATATTGTTTGTAATTGGAGTATCGTTTACAAATACACTTTATGATTCAGTACCTGCAGGCGGCACTATCCTAAAGGATATAGTGTCTAGACCAGTCCTAGCTCTTACAATGCTTGCTGGGATGTTTTTCGGGATTTCAGCCTTTGCCACAGGATTCATGTCTATCATTAGAAAAAATGAACGATCACCGCTAGTCTATATTGCAACTATTGTAGGAGCGATGCTTATCTTATTTCTTATCGGCGAAATAATATTCCCACATTAAGGAAAACAGGGGACGGTTCTCTATACTTCACTAATTACACAAAACATTCCAACCTGCCTGGTGGCAGGTTGTTTTTTTGAAAAAAGATGGAACAGATTAAAACTATTGACAATGTGAAGAAAATCAGTTAGTATAATATCTTAAAAAATAATATTGATGAACTTTTAAAATTGAATAAGAAAATTTTCCATTTCGAAAAAAGGAGAGATGAAAAGATGAAAAGGCTAGTATTGGTTTTTTTGATCCTTTTGTTGATTTTCGGTTTAACAAGTTGTGGTAAGGATAATGATAAGAATGTTGATCAAGATGATGATCAAATATTTTTACTAACAGAAAAAAATGAAGAAAACAAAATATTTAGTACTGAAGAATACAAAAAGAAGTTGAATAAGAAAGATATTGCTAAGAAAATTCAAAAAATAGATCCACATATTTGGAATTATGAAGATCTTGAAGCAGTAAAGGTTTTAGAAAATTCAGAAGAAGATGAGAAATATCTTGTTTATTCAAAAGAATTTTATCAAAAACCTAAATTTTACAAAGGAGATTTTCCTTTAACATTTAAAATAATATATGCATCTGGATTTTTTTCAAGTGAGGAATTGGGCATTACAGCGAAACCATTGTGTTACATTTTTGAAGATTTTACAAACTTTTTTATCTATAAGCATAAAGCCAGCATAAAAGGTGTTTGTGCTGTCATGGATGATAAAGTCCTTGCCGAAACTAAAGCGATAAAAACATTCAATGCTGATTTTCATCCAATATGGTTTGAAGCAGAAGAATCACATTATAATTCTGACGGTAAGATGATATTTGAATGCAAAAGCCAATATGATTATGATGGTTTTAAAGTAAGTGAGACTGGGATGGTTGGTGAGAAAAAAACAGAATATTTTTTCATCTGGCCTGATATATTATAAAAAATATGAAAAATTTTGTTATTTTCGCATTACGCCCAGTTGGGTTATTTATTGACATCAACTGGGCATTTTTTTATTTATTTTTCTTTTTGGAGTATAATTTAAGTAAAGAAAATTAAAGGAGGATAAAATGAAAAGGAAAATTTTTATTATTTTCTTAATTATTTTAGGAATTGCTATTTTTATTTTTGGAGGATTTTGGATAGTACAAGCATTCAGAGTTAACCGTATTACCAATCAAGCAGATTCTAAGTGGGAAGAAATAAACAATATTGAGAATGAAATGACTGAAACCAAAGATGATATTGAGAAAAATTTTGATGAGATAACTTCAAATTGTTTTAAAGACGGGAAAATTACCCCAGAGGCTCTAAAAGAATTAGAACCTAATATTTTTCATGAAATAGAAAAGAAAAATAACAACATTATCAACAATTGTGAAGTAATCGTTTCAGATTTAGATTCTATTTTAGAAACCATCTCTCAAAGAGAAAAATTAATTATCCCGGATTGGTATAAAGAATATCTCTCAATGAATAGGGAATTTATTAACCTTAGAAAAGAATATTATAATCTTAGAAAAGAAATATATTTAATTTATTCACCAACGTATTCTAATTTTAATTTTGTAAGTGGTATACAGCTATTTTTAAATGATTTAAAAAATATTATTGAAAAGAGCGATACTTGGCCTGAGGCCAATGAAGCTGAATATTTACGCGATTCAATTGAATCTTTATATGAAAATATGCAAAAGAAAAATCAAAACTATAATTATTTTGATATAATACCATATCATTTGGATTTGAATATTTTTGAAAAAAAACTTAATACTATGTATGAAAAAATTGATCAAAAAGATAAACAAGGATTTATTCAAGCTTGGGATGACGTAGATAAAAACATGATTGATTTATGGGATAATAATTTTTCTATTTTAAACATAAAAACTATAATTATCAATAATAACAACATTCCAGAGATGAAAAAGATTTGGGAAAATTCTGTTAAAAAATATAATGAAGCTAATAATTTTTATAATAATGGTGGAGAAAAATTTTGGGGTAAAATTACTGTTTTTATTGAAAAAAATATCTTAAGTAAAATATTTTAGAGAAAAGGAAATTTGGAGTATAATTTGGGTAAAGTAAATAATCTAATAAGGAGAATGAAATGAGTGTTTTTGATCTATTTCAATTTATTTTAGGAATTTTAATTGTTTTGGTATTTATTGTTTTTTTGATAAAAATTTGGCTACGAAAAAAATCATCCAAGTTTCTTTGGATTATGACAGGTATATCTTTTTTTCTATCAGTCTTTTCAAGATTTTTTTTCGCCGGTTTATGTGGTCCTGGGATTTTATTAATTACCAACATTTATATTTTGGTTGTGCTCTGTGTTATAACTGGCGTTGGAATTTCATCAATTTTGTTAAATATTCCTAACTTTTTAAAAAGAGAAAATAATATTATAAAGATTATAGAATTTGTAATAAGTATATTATTATTGCTCTTTTTTATATTCATTATAAAAACATATATAACATCTTACATATATCTTTGTGGTTAGTAAGGAGGAAAAATAAAGAAGGGTTCTCTATACTTCACTAATTACACAAAACATTCTGATATTTTTAGAATGTTATTTTTTTATTTATTTTTCTTTTTAGAGTATAATTTAAGCAGAGATAATTAAAATTGTAGGTAGCGAATGAAAGAACTCCTTAAAAAATTCAAAAAATTAAATTTGCCACAAGATAAATATGCAATTTATGGAAGTAGACCCATGGCAATAAGAGGTATTAGAAAAGCAAAAGATCTAGATGTTGCAGTTAAAAATAGTTTGTTCAAAGAACTATTAAAAAAATACAAAGAAATAAGACCAGGACATATAAAAATTAATAATATTGAAATTTATGCAAGTTGGAATTCTTATATAGATAATGCTGATGAGGTTATTAATTGTGCAGATTTAATTGATGGATTTAAGTTTATTAAGTTAGAAGATCTAATAAAATGGAAAAATAAACTTGGACGTAAAAAAGACTTAAAAGATATCGCCTTAATGAAGAAATATTTATCAAATAGAAATTAAAATTGTAGAAGGAAATTAGAAATGAAAAAACTTAATAAATATATTTTTAATAATATTTCTGTTTGGTCTATTATTTTTGCAAATCTTATTCCATTGTTGGGTGTATTTTTCTTTGATTGGAAAATATACATTCTTATATTTATCTATTGGGGAGAATTAGTTATAGTTTCTTTTTATAAAATAATAGAGTCATATAAGGTAGATATATATCAAAAACCAAATCAAAAATTTACAATCGGTGGTTGGATAATTAGTATTCTTGTTTTATCAATATTTTATGGAGTCCCCTTGATTATTTATTTATTTTTTATTATAGCTATATTTGGTCCAGGAAAATTTATGATGACTCAAGAGCACCTTACTCCAATTCCATTTAAAGAATCCTTTATACCATTAATCAGTTTTTTTATAAGCCATGGCATTTCATATAAGTTTAACTATATTAATAAAGAAGAATTTAAAAAAGAAGATGTTAATAAAAAATTAGGAAACCTATTTAAAAGATTTTTACCTATGCATATAGCAGTATTTTTTGCGGCATTGCTTGGGATATATTTTGGACAGCCAAAATATGCTCTTATAATATTTGTTTTAATCAAAACCGCTTTTGATTTAAAAGCCCATATCAAAGAGCATAGATTTTTATATAAAACATCAGTTTAATATTTTGTACAATAAATTAAAATTGTAGAAGGAAATTCCAAATAAAATTCGGGTGAAGAGAATAGGGGACAGTTTTTTTTGGAGTATAATTTGAGCAGAGTGAAAATTAAGATAATATTTGGGTAAAGAAATTAAAGATATTAGATTTTATTTTGAGATTGAAAAAGGTAATAAAAAATCAGAACAGTTTCAAAAAGATATTCAAAAAATCGCCAAGGAGGTAATTTTTTGATATTATGATTTATATGACGATTAAAAGATTTGAAGAATTGGTAAATGAAGGAATTAAAGCTATTCCTAAGGGGTTTTTGGAAAAACTGGATAATATGGATATTATTATTGAAGAAGAACCAACCTCTGAACAATTAAGAAAGCTAAAAATTAGAAGCGGTTCTTTTCTTTTTGGTTTGTATGAAGGTGTTCCCCAGACAAAAAGGTGGGGGTACAGTCAGGTTTTACCAGACAAAATAACAATTTTTAAAAATCCAATTGAAAAAGTGGCTCAATCCGAAGAGAAAATTAAAGAAATTGTCAGAAATACGGTCTGGCACGAAATTGCCCATCACTTTGGTATGGACGAAAAAAGAGTAAAAGAAGCCGAATCTCGCCGAAAAAAATTGGAGGAGACCTAAATTAAGTTTTGGAGTTAAACATTTACGAAAACAAGGGGACGGTTTGGTATACTTCACTAGTTCCACAAAACATTTCAATCTACCTGTTGACAGGTAGGTTTTTAAAAAAATGGAATAGGTTAAAACTGTTGACAATATAAAACAAATTGATTAATATGATATATTAAAAATAAATATTAATGTACTTTTAAAACTGAATAAGAAAATTTTTCCATGTCGAAAAAAGGAGAGATGAAAAGATGAAAAGACTAGTATTGGTTTTGTTGATTTTTTTGTTGATTTTAAGTTTAACAAGTTGTTCCCAGAAAACTAAAACTGAAAAGAAAAAATCTGATGAAAGCGTTAAATTTCTAATAGAATTAATGGATGAAGAAGAAGATAAAGATGAATCTTTACTTCGGGAAATAGAAACACCTATGTGGAGTTCTAGTTCTATTCAAGATTTATATCCAGATGACATAAAAGATGATGATAAACTAGTTATATCTGAAAAAACAGTAAGTAAACAGCCCTTATTTTGTAATAAACCTGTCCCTTTTAAATTTAAAATTGGGTATAAACAAAATATATATAATGAATCCGAGAAACTTCTTGAATTTTATGACTTTGGAGATTCTACTGTATATTATATGTGCAAAGGATCAAAGGCGGTTGGTGCTTTTGCAATAGAAGGATCAGGATTTGTTGGTGGTATCCCATATGATAAATATCCTGTTTTCTTTTTAGCAGAAGCAAGAATTATAGAACCTTATGGTCCTTTCGAGGAAAATGAAGAACCAAAATTGGAAATAGAGGAATTTCATTATAAAAGTGCTAATCATTTAGTATTCAGATGTATGAGCCAATTTGATGATGATGGTTTAAAAATAAGTGAAACTGGAATAATTGGTGAAAAAGAAACAGATTACTTTTTCCTTTGGCCTACTGAATATTAAAACAAACTTGATAAAAATTTCACTATTTTTACATTACGCCCAGTTGGGTCAACTATGACATCAACTGGGCATTTTTTTATTTATTTTTCTTTTTGGAGTATAATTTGGATAAGATAATTTAATTTAAAAAGGAAATAAAATGAAAATAAAATTTAATAAAAAATTAATTATTATTTCCTCTATTTCTGTTAGCTTAATTCTGATTTTAAGCACTTTCTTTGCTTTAAGGTATTTTCATATTTTAGGTACCAAGGAAGAAAATAACAAAGAAGACACAGAAGTCTCGAACAATCAAAAAGAGGTAAAAGAAGAAGAAAAAAAGGAACCAGCGGAAAGTTATCCTTACACCTTAGTTTCTTATAAAGGAACAGTTTTTGGCGCTAAAGTTCCACAAGAATGGAACGTCACTTCTAATGAAAGCGGAATAGAAATTGTTGATCCAACCGATCCTAAAGTTGGCGTTTCAGGAGTGGTTGCTGTTGGTTGGTATGGTCATCAAACGCCAGACGGTTTTATTAGTATTCTACTTGATTCAATTGGTGCATCGAATGTGCAATATGAAAACGAGTCAGCTGAGGCGATTATAAAAGATCCTATTTCTGGCCTAAATTGGGTAATGAAAACTAAGACATTTACTTTCTATAAAGATGGTCAGAAATTAAAAGCAAAGGCTAGTGCTGGAGTTATTAATGGATATGGACAATTTATGGGTATGATGATAGCTTTTCAGACAACGCTTGATAAGTGGAGTAAATGGGCGCCGACTTTAGAAAGAATAGCCCAGTCAATTACTATTATTGATCCTACAAAAGCCGGAGGAATAGATAAGGTTCGTTTACCTTCAGCAGCTGATTTAGCAAATGATTCTTCGCCATTAATGGAGGCTTGGGAATATAGAAACAGATCACAGGAATATACTTCACACGAGTTTTCGGATGCGATATTGGGACAAGAATCAGATCTTGTATCACCCTCTACTGGACAAAGTTATACTCTTCCCTTAACTTCCTATGATCCTACTGTTGGCGGGTACCGAAATCCTGATAATTTGAATGAAATATTAAATGATCTTTATGAATAAAAATCTTAGGTAAGATAGGGGACGGTTTGATATACTTTACTAATTACACAAAACATTCCAACTTCCTTAATTTTAATAAACAATTTTTTGCTTGTTATGGGTTTTTTGGTAAAATGGAATAGATGGATATACTCAAAAATAAAAAATTTTTAATTTTACTTATTATAGTTGTTCTTATCCTTCTTGGCGTAGGAGGATATTTTTATTTTTCTAAAAAATATAGTGATAAACCTGAAGAAACCGTAGAGGAGCTAACAGAAGAACCTATTGTTGAGGAAACAGCATCAAAGTTTGAAGTTTTTCCGGTTAGACTTGAAGACTTTGTGGATTTTCCTGAAATGTATGGACTTTGGCCTTATGGTGTAAGGGGATCAGATAGCGCAAATCACAATGAAGGTCATCCGGGTTGGGATTTTGAACTTAAAAAAGGTTCAAAGGTATATGCCTTGGCTGATCTTGAGATTAAGCAGATTCACAGCGGAGATAAACAAAACAACGGCCAGGAAATTATGGTAATTGAAGCTAGTGCAAAATTAAAAAATGAAAATATTCATGTAACCTATCATTCAGTTATCAATCTTGAGCCTGATGTGGTTGAAGGGGCCAAAATAAAAGAAGGTGAACCGCTTGCAGAAGCTGGATATCCGCTTTCAGAAAATTCTGCCATGATTCATTTTGGAATTTTTCCGCCAAATGATAGTATCGGTTCATGCCCGGTAGATTTTTTTGCCGATTCTTTAAAAGATACAATCGATCAAATAGTTGCTATATCTTTTGATATGAAAACAGGTAAGCCATATGAGTCTGCTTGTGTAGGAAAGATAGACAAAGAACTTTATTACCAGAATTATCCGGAGAATGTAAAAAATCTTGGCGGTGCAGAACAATTTGAATAATAATGTATAAAAATAGGAAACAGTTCTTTGTTTTTTACTAAATTTTCAAATGGTAGGCTGTTCTGCTGCGATTTTTAGAAGACTTAATTTAAAATTGATTTCGTATTAAAATATACTAGTAATTAATATATTTTGTGCTATAATAAATGCGTCACGTAGAATGCAACAGTAGTGTAGTCGAACTTTCTTTGCATCATATAATCGTATAAATGTGATTTATTAATTGGAGATATAAAATGGAACAAGGAACAATTAAACGACTAACAGATCGTGGATTTGGCTTTATAGCTCGTGAAGGTGAAGAAAAAGATTTATTCTTTCACTCAAATGAACTAGTAGATGTAGAATTCAAAGATCTAAAAGAAGAAGACAAAGTTCAGTTTGAGGTTACTCAAAGTCCCAAGGGACCAAACGCAGTCAAAGTATCACGAGTATAAAATACTTCAGATTGAAACAAAAACCCCGCACTTGCGGGGTTTTTGATAATATGATTAAATGGATTCTTGTGCAGACAGTTCTCTATTTTTTTGTTTATTTTTCTTTTTGGAGTATAATTTGAGTGTAACGAGAATTAAGATATAATTTGAGTAATGTAATTATAAATTAGAGGGAGGGAAAATGAATAAAAAAACATTAATATTAGTCATTTCATTGGTAATAATTTTGGTGTTGGGAACAACAACATATTTTTTCTTTTTTTCACAAAAAAAACCCGCACAAGAAGAAAAGGAAAACATAGAAAATATCACAGAAGAACAAGAAGTTTTTGATTACCCTGAACCTGATATCAAATCCAGCCGTAGTAATTCTAACGGCCCTTATTATCATCAGATTTATAAAGCCACATCACAAGACGGAAAAATTTGGACTCCTATTAATGATTTGATTTTTGATCATGTTTCAGTCCCAGGTGCAGTTATAAAAGATGGAGTCGTTTTCCTTTATTTTGTTGATGCTTCAGGTGAAGAAGATCAGCTTTCTGTTGCAATAAGTAAAGATTCAGGCAAGACATTTGAAAAGCAGAAAGTTCATATTTGGGGTACATATCCATATGACGTAGTAGATCCACATCCTATTTTGATAGATGGTAAAATCCGTTTATTCTTTTTAGGCGATTTTATGAGTAGCCCAAAAGGTCCAGGTGAAAAATTTACAATTTACTCAGCTGAATCAGAAGGTGGGATTGAATTTGGTAAAAAAACCAAAGTCTATGAATTTAATCAACCTACTACAGATCCTGATGTCTTTAAAACAGAAAAGGACTGGAGAATGCTTATATCTCAAGGTAGAGAATTAAAACTCTTTGTTTCGGAAAACGGAGTTACAGATTACAAAGAGATTGATAATTTTAGCTGGGACGAAGGCGGTGTTTGTTCAACAACCAAAATTGGAAATGATTATATAACATATTATTGTGGCGAAGGTATTTCTTGGGCAACAGGTGCAGATAAAGGTAAACTTACAAAAGGTGGCATAGCTTTAGATAATAGAGGATCTGGAAATATAATATGTGATCCTTCAGTTATACAGTTATCTGACGGTTCGTATCTTATGTTTTATAAAAAACAGCAAATGCCAGAAAATATAGAACCAAAACCCCAAGAACCTTTTTAATTTTTTAAATCAACCTAAAATCAAATATAAAAATAGGGGATAGTTCTTTATATTTCACTAATTACACAAAACATTCCAACCTTCCTGCCGGCAGGCAGGCATTCTTCCTTCGACTTTGCTTACTTCAAATGGTGACCTCAGTGGAACCAGGACAAGTGCGAAGATCAAAATATCAAAATTATTTTCTGAATCTTACCAAAATCTAAAAAATAAATTAAAATTATAGAAAAATTTAAATAAAATCGGGGTGGGGAATAAAAAAAATCGTCGAGAAGGCGTTTTTTTGCTTTGTTGAAGTTTCTAGGGTAAAATAGATAATCGAAACAGATAATTTTTTTAGGCAAAATAATAAGTAATTATATAAAAAGGAGCAGTATGAAAAAAACGAAAATAGTAGCAACTTTAGGACCGTCGTCTAATTCACCTGAAATGGTAGAGAAATTCATTAATTTTGGAGTAAATGTTTTTCGATTAAACTTTTCTCATGGCAACCATGCATTGCGTGAAAAAGAAATTAAGATAATCAAAATGGTGCGAAAAAAATTAAAAGCACATGTTGCTATTCAGGCGGATTTGCAGGGTCCAAAAATTCGTGTTGGAAATACAGAGCAAGAACTGGTACCGAACAAAAAGGTTGTTCTTAATTGTGGTGTTTGTAAAGAAGGTGAAATCCCAGTTCAATATAAAGATTTATATAAAGATGTTCATAAAGGAGAAAGAATATTGCTAGATGATGGCAAGTTTGAATTAAAAACAGTAGAAGTTAATGGAAAACGTATTATTACTAAAGTAATTACTGGTGGTTTATTGACTTCAAACAAAGGCATTAATTTGCCCGAATCTTCAATTAGTGCAAAAGCCATATCTGAAAAAGACAAAAAAGATGCGGTTTTTGCTCTTTTAAATGGTGTTGATTTTTTGGCTCTTTCTTTTGTAAAGAGTTCGAAGGATATTAAAGAATTAAGAAAAATTATATCTTGCAGCAATAACAAAAATGCTAAAATTATTGCCAAAATTGAACGCCATGAAGCACTTGACTGTATTGATCAGATTATCGAAGAGGCTGATGGAATTATGGTAGCTAGAGGAGATTTGGGGATGGAAATTCCAGCTCAGGATGTTCCGATTATTCAAAAGAAAATTATAAAAAAATGTTTGGCGGTTGGAAAACCTTGTATAGTAGCAACCCAAATGTTGGAATCAATGATATTACATCCGCATTCAACCCGTGCTGAAACTTCAGATATTGCCAATGCAATTTTAGATGGTGCAGATGCAACAATGCTTTCGGCTGAAACTTCAATTGGCAAGTATCCGCTTAATTCTGTAAAAGCTATGAATAAAATTGCTTTGAATACTGAGAAATGGATAGAGGAAGATGGTATTACTTTGGGCCGTAAAGTTAAAAGGGATAAAACTAAAATTTCTAATGCAATAGCTATGGCTGGTGTTAGTATGTCAAAAGAATTAAAAGTAAAGTATATTGTTGCTGCTACAGCATCGGGCAATAACGCTCGTGCAGTTTCAAAATACAGACCACATACTCAGATAATCGGTGTTACATTTGATGAAAAAGTTGCGCGGCAGTTAGCTTTGTCTTGGGGTGTTGTACCTTTGGTTTTGCATTATAAAGACAATCAAGAGTTGGCGGTAAAAATTAACAAGTGGCTTAAAGATAGAAAAATGGTAAAAATTGGTGATAAAATAACAATTATTTCTGGATTTGTTCATAATGAAATAGGTGGAACCAATTTAATTCGTGTACATGAGATAGAATAAAGAATTTTTTATAATCTACACAATTTTTGAGAATATTATATCTAATATTAAAAAGAGGGGTAAATAGGTGAATTATGAAAAGATTATTTGATCCAGAATCAACCAAACCTTTTAAACTTAGCCGGACAAAAATCGATATGTTTTTAAATTGTCCTCGATGTTTTTATTTGGATAGAAGATTGGGTGTTTCCCAGCCAAGCGGATTTCCATTTACTCTTAATTCGGCAGTGGACCATTTACTTAAAAAAGAATTTGATATTCATCGAGCAGAAAATAGATCCCATCCTTTAATGGAACATTATAAAATAGATGCTGTGCCTTTTGTCCATGAAAAAATGGATGAATGGCGAAATAATTTTAGGGGTATTCAATATTTACACAAACCGACAAATTTCTTAATCTTTGGTGCAATAGATGATATTTGGATTGATAGGAATGAGCAACTTTTTATTGTTGATTACAAATCAACAAGCACAAATAAAAAAATTAGTTTGGATGATGAATGGAAAATAGCATATAAACGGCAAATGGAAATTTATCAGTGGCTTTTTAGAAAGAATGAATTTAATGTTTCTGATATAGGGTATTTTGTATATTGCAATGGCAAAAAAGACAGTGAGGCTTTTGATGGAAAATTGGATTTTGATATTGAAATTTTACCTTATGAAGGTAATGATAGTTGGGTGGAAAAAACTATAATCCAGGCAAGAGAATGCCTGGAAAGTAATGAAATTCCTCAATCAAATCATGAATGTGAATATTGTAATTACCGAAAGGCTTCAAGAATTGTTGAGAAAAATTAATTAAGAAGAAAAATATATACTCCAGCACACACCGGGGGTGTGAGTTGTACTTTTGGAGACCCGACCTCTATTGGAGGTTGGGTTTCTTTATTTGTAAAAGTTTTTTTAATTATACAACTACATTATTATGTATAGTATTATATAATAATATTATTTACATAAATCCTCATTTTTTGAGTGTTTTTTTACTGTAAAAAAGAGTCCAAAATTACCCCAGTACCACCCCGAAGTTACTTTGGGGTGTACGGGGTTTCAGCCTAAAAATTGATAGAGATTTCAATATAAAAACTGTAAGGCTTCACTTGTTTTGGGATGAAAATTATGTTATATTTATAGTGTATAAATTTTTTGTTTTGACTTAAATCAAGTAAAAATGACAAAGATTTCCCTTTGTTTTATTTAAGTTTGTTAAAGAAAAATCAGTAAATTTTATCGGAGTTATTTTATGCCAAAAACTAAAAGTTCAGATTATGAAGCCAAACATATTAAGGTTTTGGTTGGTCTTGAACCTGTGCGAAAAAGACCAGGAATGTATATTGGTTCAACAGGAAAAGAAGGTCTTCATCATTTAATTTGGGAAGTAATTGACAATTCTATTGATGAAGCAATGGCTGGATATTGTACAGAAGTTGGACTTATTATACATAAAGACGGAAAAATTACAATTATTGATAATGGAAGAGGGATTCCAGTCGGCAAACATAAAAAAACTGGAAAATCAGCTTTAGAGACAGTAATGACAACCCTGCATGCTGGAGGAAAATTTGGTGATGGAAGTTATAAAGTATCTGGTGGTTTGCATGGTGTGGGGCTTTCTGTCGTAAACGCTTTATCAGAATGGATGCGAGTGGAAGTTGCTCGAGATGGAAAAATTTATGCCCAAGAATATAAGAGGGGGAAGATAGTAAATAAAGTAAGAGTAGTTGATAAATTTAAAAAGAAAAAGAAAGGGTATTTATCTTCTAATTTTCATTTTCCTACTCCTGGATCAGAGACTGGAACAAAAGTTACTTTTTTACCTGATTCCCAAATTCTAGATGCAATGGAAGTTGATTTTAAAACTGTTTTAACTCATTGCCGGCAGCAGGCATATTTAACAAAAGGGATTAAAATCAGGTTAAAAGATGAAAAAATTGATAAGGAATATACTTTTTGTTTTGAAGGGGGAGTTGAATCTTATATTAAGCATCTCAATAAAAACAAAGATTTAATTAATGAAAAACCTGTTTATATCGAAAAAGAAGTTGATGGAATGCCAATAGAAATAGCTGTGCAGTATACTGATGGATTTGCTGACAATGTTTATACTTTTGCCAATAATATATGCACAATAGAAGGGGGAATGCACTTAACAGGATTCAAAACTGCTTTAACACGATCTATAAATAATTATGCTCAAAAGTCTGGTTTAATTAAAGATAAAAAAGACAGTTTAATTGGTGATGATGTTAGAGAAGGTCTTTCTGCAGTAATTTCTGTTAAGTTAAGAGATCCTCAATTTGAAGGACAAACTAAATCTCGTCTGGGCAATCCGGAAGTTCGAACTATAGTTGATAGTGTTTTGTCAAGTGGACTCTCTTATTATTTAGAGGAAAATCCTTCCGAAGCCAAGAGAATTCTAGAAAAATGCAGTTTGGCAGCCCGAGCTCGTATTGCTGCTCGTTCTGCAAGAGAAACTGTTATTCGTAAAGGTGCTTTAGATGGGATGACTTTACCGGGGAAACTTGCTGATTGTACGGAAAGAGATCCTTCAAAATCTGAAATTTTTATTGTGGAGGGTGATTCAGCAGGAGGCTCAGCAAAGCAAGGACGCAATCGTCATTTTCAAGCTATCCTGCCTTTAAGAGGAAAAATTTTAAATGTAGAAAGAGCTCGAATGGACAAGATGTTAGCTAATAATGAAATTAAATCTTTAATAGTGGCTTTGGGGACAGCTATTGGGGAGCAAATGGATATATCAAAACTTCGTTATCATAGAGTTATTATTATGACTGATGCTGATGTTGATGGATCTCATATTCGTACTTTGCTCTTAACACTATTTTATCGACATTTTATTGAAGTGATTAAAGGAGGGAATTTATATATTGCCCAACCTCCATTATATAAAATTCAAAAAGGAAGAGAAAAACATTATGCCTTCTCAGAGGATGAAAAAGCAGAAATTATAAAAGAATTTAAAGAAGGGAAAAACAAAAAAACCCAAAAAGAATCTGATTCATCTGCAAAAAAAGAAGATGAAGAGAAAGAAAAATTAGAAGAGAAAGAAAATCTTGAGGAAGAATCTTCAGAAAAAGATACTGAAAAACCAACCACAGGGAAAATTTCTATTCAAAGATATAAAGGTTTAGGAGAAATGAATCCTGATCAATTATGGGAAACTACAATGAATCCTGAAAATAGGATGATGTATAAGGTAAATATTGAAGATGCAGCAGGGGCCGATCAAGTTTTTGATACTTTAATGGGAAATGAAGTTGCTCCTCGTCGTCGATTCATCCAAACCCACGCCAAGAGTGTGAAAAATTTAGATATATAATAAAAATTTAAAATGTAAAATGGTAAATTAAAATGTAAAAAGATAGTTATTTTAATTTTAAGAAAGGGGACATATATGTTTCGTGAGATTATTTCTAAAAAACACCGAATTTTTATTTGGACGATTGTAATTATTCTTGTAGTAGGTGGAGGACTCTTAACTTATGTTTATATTACAGGAGTAAACATAAAAGCAGAAGATCCTATAACTAGTTCTATTCCTCAAAAAGGAACAATAGTGGTTAATTCAGATCCTGTTGGCGCCAAGATTTTCTTGGATGATGAAGACACAGACAAAACCACTATTGATACCCTGAAGGTAAAAGAGGGCAAATACACAATTAAATTAACAAAAGACGGCTACAAAGACTATATTAAGAAAGTGGAAGTTAAAAAAGGAGAAGAAGTAGAAATATTCGCTATTTTAGAAGAAGGAGAGGGAACAACAGTTGAAATTCCATCTGATTTTACAAGCATAGAGTTGAATGGTGTGACAGTATATTATCCTTCTAGTTATGGGGAGCCAGAAGTTGGTACAAGTGAAGAAGATTTCAATCTTTCTGAAGCACCTGGTATAAGTTTTACTGGTGAATATGCAACGTTTAATAATTATGATAACTTTTTTAAAGTAATCAATATGGAAAGTTATATGAAATTTCCAAGTTTATCAAGTGATTTGTCTTTAATTAAAAAAGTTTATTCAGAAAAGCAGGTGATTCCTGAAGATATATATGCATTAGATAATTCTGGATATATACCTCCTGCTAATGTTGCCTGTATTTCTTATAATCCTGAATATATAGAGAGTTCTGATGGTTCCTGGAGAGGATATTGGTATTTGGCTATTTT
>SDBS01000248.1_pt1 | contig 48813 bp, 54 predicted proteins | sample 2277091 | NCBI WGS metagenome assembly SDBS01 (sample SAMN10404972, study PRJNA504765) | marine sediment metagenome | isolation source: marine sediment core GS10_PC15, 163 cmbsf | place: Arctic Ocean: Southern Knipovich Ridge | collected 2010 | reverse complement strand
CTTCATTACTGCCCAGTATAACACTTCCCCACACGTGCTGTTAAGAATAAGAGGTGAGATATGCCCGCTCCGTGAACTTTGAGGATGAGACAGGAGAATCTGGAGAAGGTCAATAGGTATGTGAGACATAAAAATAGATGTAAAAAGTTAAGCAAAAATATGATGAAATCAAAATATTGTATTGTTATATTGCCTTTAGTATTTTCATCATTCTATTAACAGTTTCAAAACATAATGGAAGTAAATCTTGAACTTCGTGTATATCATAGATTGCATCAGGATGTTGAGTAGGATTTCTATAAGAATATCGTATGTTATCTAAGTTATTATAAAGGGTTACATGCCTCTTTGTTTTAGTACGAAGCCTTAAATCTCTGAGCATATCTCCCCATAATAAGGGAGACACTCTGTTACGACGTATGAGACTGCAATAATACATGCGCAATACTGCCTCTGTACCTCTTAGTAGATGAAAGGCAGCAGCAGTCGGTCTTTCAAATGCTATACACTTTCCAGCTTCCGAAAAATCATATTGTGTAATGTCAGGTAAAGATGAAAACACATTGGGGGACATAAGAGAACCAATGTCTTCAAGAAGCCCATTGACATTGAATCTTTTTTGTGTAACAACAAAAGCTTCGTGTGTAACTAATTCGGCTTGCAATGTAGGTCGTAGTTCATGACATATATCTCTCAGCTCTTTAGCTTGATCTGACGATAATTTAGCTTCCTTGTCATTGATTATCTTTAATTTGTCTCTAAAAGAAGATAACTTATAGGAAGCTACTTCGGTTACTTGAAGATTAAGAGAATCAATATTCGATAAGCATGAGTTAATATTATCCAAAACCATACCTTCTCCAAAAATGCTAAGACCTTCCGTTGTATCTTGTAGATATCTTACAGCAGTACCGAAATAGAAATAATTGTTTATCGATTTCTTTTCCATTGTTTTCTTTGCCTCTTAATTATTAAATTAACAATATATTACATACTTGTCTCCCGAAAGCGAGGAGCGAGAGTGACATTTAACAAGTGTATTGATTATAGCACCAAATAGGAGAGTGTCAACATGATAAAACTACCAGGCCGGACATATGGTACGTAGAGGTAAAATGACTTCTCGGACATCTAAACAGCTAAATTGCAGAATGAAGAGGAGATGGAGTCCAGAGAAGAAATGGAAAGGTTAGAGAAGATAGAAAAACGGATTGAAGAGAACAAATGAGAAAAGACAGATTCATTGTTGGAATCGTCTGTATTGCTATAGCGCTATGGATGTTTTTATCAGGTGAAGCTGATGAAAGCCCTGCACCAGCCATAACTGTTACCGTAATAGGGGTGATTTTAATAGCAATCGCTAAACGAAAAAACTAAGTGACAACGGCTGGATTCGGACCAGCGACCAAGGGCTTATGAGAGCCAGTCTCGATTAAGCTATTTATTACCATAACTTCCTCCTGTAGAGTTCAATTTCAACTTGATTATTGATTGAGTTAGGCAACTCTAATCGAAGGCTAGAATAAGGTCAAGACAAGCGGTAAGTAAAATATGATATATTCAAGTATTGACATCATGACGATTCGTCTAGGAGGGTAAGACATGAAGCCAACCTCGATTGAACTTAACGAAGATATACTGCAAACAATCGGTAACACTCCTCTCGTTAAGATAAATAGGTTAAACCCGAATAGGAACACTACGATATATGCCAAGCTCGAAGGATTCAATCCTACAGGAAGCATCAAGGACAGGATTGCGCTAAGTATGATCCAACAGGCTGAGGCAAAGGGCAAATTAACCAAAGGAAAAACAATCATTGAGCCGACATCTGGAAACACGGGGGTAGCACTAGCGATGATTGGAGCGGTAAAGGGCTATGAAATTGAAGTAGTCATGAGTGATGCAGTCTCTGTTGAGAGACGGCAAGTAATCAGGGCATTCGGCGGAAAGGTAACCTTGACCGAAGGTAAATTTGGCACAGATGGAGCTATCAGGAAAGCGAGGGAATTGGTCAAAGAGTACCCTCATAAGTATTTCATGCCAGACCAGTTCTCAAATGAATACAACAAGATTACACATTATAAGACTACAGGGGAAGAGATATGGAAACAAACTGGTGCTAAAATAGACTACTTTGTTTCATCGATCGGAACCTCGGGCACAATCATGGGTGTAGGAAAAACTTTGAAGGAACACTACCCACAAATCAAAATAGTTTGTGCACATCCAGTAAAGGGACATTATATCCAGGGACTCAAGAATATGGAAGAAGCAATCGTACCGTCTATATATGACCCTTCACAGATTGACATTACAATCATGGTCGAGACAGAAGTTGCCTATGAGATGACGAGGCGAATCGTCAGAAATGAAGGTATCTTTGTTGGTATGAGCAGTGGTGCCGCCATATACGCAACCATTGAAATTGCTAAGAAAATAGAATCAGGAACAATAGTGGTCATCTTTCCGGACCGGGGAGAGAAATACTTAAGCACAAAATTATTCAAGGAATAGAAGATGTGCGAAATAGGCTAAAAACTAAGTGGCAGCGGCTGGATTCGGACCAGCGACCAAGGGCTTATGAGGGCCAGTCATAATTCCTAGCATACCAGAGGAAGCCCTTGAGTTTATCGCTGTAACATTCGATAGTTCCATAGGATTTACCCTCTACCTTACATGACAATAGGAATTCATTAATGGCTTGCTTAATAGCAGTAGACATTGAACCTCTCCTTCTCTTTGTCTAGATTTGTGCGAGACGATATATGAGAATAGTGAGAAGGTCAAGACGAGCAATAAGCAATATCATACATAGAAGTATTGGAAGCACGATGATTTACTAGGAGGTAATGCATGAAGATTCTAGGCTTTAGTTCGGGAGGAATAGGACACGAAGGCAACGTAGACCGTATGGTGAAGGCAATCATAGAGAAAAGTGACGGTGAAGGCGAATTCGTAAAGCTTACAGAACTGAACTATTCGGGATGCAAGGGGTGTGTTCAATTATGTGCAAAGCCACAGGTATGCCGCCTTGATGATGACCTGCTGCCTTACTATCAAAAGATTAAGGATGCTGATGCAGTAGTTGTTGGCAGTCCCGTCTATTTCAACACCCTAAACGGGGCGGCGGCCAGCTTCATTGAGCGCTTCTTTGGATATCGGCACGTTACTAGCGCCATAAAAGGCAAACCATTTGTTCTGGTTGTCTGTGGCTGTATGCGCACCACCGCTACGGCAAAGGAATGTAGGAGGCGGCTACAAAAATTCTGGGTGAATATCCTAGGGGTGTTAGAGTACGTATCTAGCTCGCCTCCATGTCTTAGCTGTGGCCGTCACCACGAGTGCCATATTGGTGGACTGTATAAAATCAGGGGTAAGCCAGCCTGTTCGCTGGCTATTACCCCCGATTTATTTCACAGATGGGAACATGACACGGATACTGTAAAGGCTGTTGAGGCAATTGCCGCCAAGCTAAGAGAGCTGTGATGCAGCTGACAGTATGTCTCCTCACCTACTAACCTATTAGCACAGATTAAAAAGTCTGGCTCAAGGAGACACGTCCTTGTTTCACCTAGCCGTTCCAAACAAACAGAAGTGGCAGCGGTTGGATTTGAACTTTAGTTCTTTATATATTTGACAAGGTCAATAGGGATTTGGTATTAAAAGAACAGGAAAGCAGCCTAGAAGAAACCAAAGGGAGAAGAAATGAAGGCAATAGCAATAACAGGTAGTCCTAGAAAGAATGGAAACACGGAAATACTGACAAGACACGCTTTGAATGCAATAGAAGAAGAGGGACTAACTACAGAGCTCATAAGCTTGGCTGGATTGGATATCAAGCCTTGTATTGGGTGCACCGTGTGTAGTGAGGAAGAGCGTTGTCCTATAGACGATGACTTGTTTCCAATCTATCTCAAAATGAAAGATGTTGATGCAATAATCTTAGCCTCCCCAGTTTATTTTGGCTCAGCTACAGCTCAAATAAAGTCATTCATGGATAGAGCTGGCTATATTGCCCATTGGAGTGGTAGAGTATTTCAAGGCAAAGTTGGTGGTGCCTTGGTCGTAGCACGACGAGCAGGGAAGAATTTTACATTCGCTCAACTCAACTATTGGTTTCAAGTACTGGGCTTCTATATACCTGGTTCTACCTACTGGAATGTTGCCTTTGGTCGTGATAAAGGTGAAGTAAAGCAAGATGAAGAAGGGCTTGAAACAGCCTATAATTTTGGTAAAAATATTGCATTCCTGGTTAAGAAGATAAGGGGTTAATTTCACACAATACTTGGAATACCAAAACACTGATAGAGAAAAATTGAAAAAGTTAATCACAATAACTGGCAGCGGCGGGATTCGAACCTGCGACCAAGGGCTTATGAGTCCCCTGCTCTGCCACTGAGCTACGCTGCCACAGGCAGAATATAGCATAGCCAAGTTAGGCTGTCAATTTCCCAAAAGCTACTAGCCAGCTAATCAACCGTGACCACATATTTTCTTAACCGCAGGTTCTACCAGGGATCAATGCCATCTTTTAATGGTGCGGACGGCGCTGGCCTTAAAACTGGTATGAACAGACCTGCCGGGTGTAAGATTCAATTCCTCGGCTGACCTTTTCGTCACCAGACCCAGCAGGGGGAAGCCACAGTCTACCTCGATTCTAACAAGCGCTCCTACCAAAGCTGCCCTAACTATCCTACCCGGAAAAGCATTTCTGGCACTGCTAATATCTCTGGAGAGCGTTAATGTTATTTCCTCAGGTCTGATGAGAACATAAACCCTTTCTCCCACCTTATAATCCGAAATCGCTTCAATACGGCCACCGTTTATCTCTATAGTAACCAGGCTGTTATCCCTTTCCGTAACCACGCCGGCCAGGATGTTCTCGACACCGACAAACTCAGCCACTTCCCGGCTCTTCGGCGAGGTAAATATCTCGCTAGGGCTACCCAACTGCAGTATTTTCCCACTCACGAGTACGCCAATCTTGTCCGCCAGGCGTTGCCCCTGGGACATATCGTGGGTAGCCATCACCACCGTTATCTTGTGCTCTCCAATAATATGCTCCAGAACCTCCTCTATCTTTGATACGGAAACAGGGTCTAGATTGGCCGTCGGTTCATCAAGGAGTAACACCTCCGGCTGGGTAGCTAAAGCCCGGGCGATAGCCACCCGCTGGGTCTCACCTCCGGATAGGGTTTTGGCATTCCTATCTCTATATTTGGCCAAACCGACGAGCTTAAGAACACCCTCTACCCGTTGCCGGATAACCTCATCCCTCTCCCGTCGCCACCTCAGTCCACAGGCAACGTTATCGTAGACACTCATCGTAAACACCACCGGCTTCTGCTGCACAAACGCCATCCGGCGACGTGCCTCCTGCCTCTCTTGCCTGGAAATGGTAACATCTACCCCGTCAAAATATACCCTGCCTGAGGCTGGCAGCTCCAAGAGGTCCAACAGCCGGAGAAAGGTTGTCTTACCGGCACCAGTGGGGCCAATCAGGGCAAAGACCTCACCCCTTTGGATTTTGAGATCTACATCCTTCAGGACATATTGCCCCCCATATTCCTGGCCCAGATTAATTGTTTCTATCACCGCCACCTTCTTACCTCTGCTGGAGTCTATGTAAGGTTATATTTACTGCCAGCGCAATTAAGAGCAGTATTATTCCTAAGGCTAACGCCAGCTCAATATCGCCCTTCGATGTCTCAAGCGAGATAGCGGTAGTCAGGATTCTGGTGAACCCCTTGATGTTGCCACCAACCATCAAGGCTAGCCCAACCTCCGAGAGGGCCCGGCCGAACCCCATTATTACCGCCGCCATTACAGCGTGTCTTGCTTCCTTAAGGGTTATGACCACCGTCTGAAACCGGCTGGCACCGAGAGAAATCGCCGTCTCCGGTATCGCCTTATCCACACCGCTCAGAGCCGAGATGACCAGGCCCAGCATCAGCGGCATAATCAGAATGACCTGGCCGATAATCATCACCGTAGGCGTGAACATGATATTTAATTCGCCCAGCGGTCCGGCTCGAGAAAAAAGCATAAACACCAGGAGACCAATAACAACGGTGGGCACGCTGAACAGGGTTTGAATCACACTGACCAGACCCCGCTTGCCCCGAAAGTGGGAAAGGTGGATGAGACTGCCCAGTGGCACCGAGATTAGGGTGACAATACCGCAGGAGGCCACCGAGATGGCCAGTGACCTCCTGGCTATCTCCACTACTTCCGGGTCGAAGGACACGATAAGTTGTACGGCTCTAACCAGCCCTTGCCACAGTTCATCCAATGTATCTTAACACCAACAAGATTCCTACGGTTGAGGTTCAGCACCGGCGCCGGGTTTAAACAGGGACAGGCCATATTCTTCAACGCCGTAGTTACCAATTAGCCCTTGTATTTCAGGTGAAGTAAGAAAGCTCACCAGGTTACTCGCCATTTCATAATTCACCTTCGGGTTTGTTTCGGGATTACAGGCAATAACCGAGTAAACATTAAGCAGTATACCCCCTTCGTCCACCAGCGGTACCAGATCTACTTTGCCTTTATAAGAGAGGAAGGTCCCCATATCAGTCAAGGTATAGGCTTGCTTCTCGCTGGCCATAAGCAGGGTTGACCCCATACCTCTCCCAGCCTCTACATACCACTCCCCGGCATTTTGAATCGTCTCGTAATCATAGCCAGCGCTCTTCCATATCGCCTTTTCCTTACCGTGGGTCCCTGAATCGTCGCCCCGAGAGATAAAAGATGCCGTGCCGGTATCAACAAGCCTCCTGAAGACATCTTCGGGCAGCATCCCCTTAATGCCCGCCGGGTCGTTTTCCGGCCCCACAATCAGGAAGTAGTTATAGGCGAAGGGAACCCGCTCTACCCCATACCCCTCAGCAACAAATTGCTCCTCGCGGCTCTTGGAGTGAACCGTAATGACATCCACATCCCCTCTGCGGCCATACTCCAGGGCAATACCAGTTCCGGCATACAGTATATCCAGTTCAACATCATATCTTTCCTCAAACATCGGTTCCAGGTAGCCCCAGAGGCCAGTGTCATAAAGACTGGTGGTCGTGGCGACATGCAGTCTGTCTTGTGGCGGAAGCGGCTCCATTCCCTGAACCTCCGTCCCGTAAGCAGCGCAGCCAACAGTGCCCGCCACCAAACTCAAAAGCACGAACATACCTATTAAGTAACGACCTATTTTTCTCAACTTTCACTTCGCAGAATTATTTCTAAAAGACGTAACGAAAAAATGGAAAAGCACCTCGGAAGGAGGTGCTCGACACGACATAATCTTGCCATAAGCCAGCTCTCCTTTCCAAACACGGGAGGCACCACCGTTTCCCGTGGCACCCTACCGGCCAGCCTCCATAGGGATACACCCCTTAGGGGAACTGGCTCGGAGAGAAATATTATCTAATTTAGTCAAGATGGTAGCATAACTTTACTATAGCTGTCAAACTTCCTTGATATCTGCCTCTGGCAGTCTGATAGCAAGTCTGGTAGTATATATAAGGAAGAGACAAACAAGAAGGGAGGGGCCTAGTGAAGATTATTGACCTGCGCAGCGATACGATAACCCTGCCGACAGAAGCGATGCGTCAGGCAATGTATGAGGCTGAGCTGGGGGATGACGTCTACCAAGAGGATCCTACCGTTAACCGCCTAGAGGCACTGGCCGCCCAGATGCTAGCCAAAGAGTCTGCCCTCTTTACCGCCAGTGGTACCATGAGCAACCTTATCGCCGTCCTGACTCACACCCACCCCGGTCACGAACTCATCCTGGGCAGTGAGGCCCACATATTTTGGTATGAGGTGGGCGGTGTCTCCACCTTCGGCGGGGTTGTAATGCACACCGTGCCCAATGACCAGGACGGCCGGATAGACCCCGATGCGGTGGCGCAAGCTATTCGTCCAAAAAACATCCACCACCCCCAGACCACGCTACTCTGCCTGGAGAATACTCACAACCGCTGTGGCGGTGCTGCCCTCACCCCTGAATATACGTCAACTATTTGCCAGCTTGCCCACCAACACGGCCTTCGGGTTCACTTAGATGGCGCCCGCATCTTTAACGCTGCCATTGCTCACAACGCGCCCGCCAGCGAACTGGCTAAGGATGCAGACTCCATCTGTTTCTGCCTCTCCAAAGGCCTCAGCGCTCCGGTAGGCTCTCTCCTCTGCAGCACCCGAGAGTTTGTGGATAAGGCACGCAAGTGGCGCAAAATGATGGGAGGCGGTATGCGTCAGGCGGGCGTCATTGCTGCTGCCGGCATTGTTGCCCTAAAGACAATGGTTAATCGCCTGGCTGAGGACCACGCCACCGCCCGCCAGCTAGCCCATGGTCTAGCCGTCATTCCCGGCATCACTATCAACCCGGAGAAGGCTCAGACCAACATCGTTATGTTCGAGGCGCCAGCCTCCATCCCCACCCCTGAGTTCACCCAACAGCTGGATGAACGCGGGGTCAGATTAATTCACCGCAGCGAACGCTGGATGCGAGCCGTGACCCACCGCATGGTCAGCACCGCGGACATAGACAAGGCCCTCAACCACATCGAGCTTGTGATAAAAGACCTCGGTTAGGAAAGGCTACTCTTTTGACCCGGTGAACCAGAATACCTTTATCCCGGTTCGCTTCCTCAACCTAGGGTAAAAAGGTGCCCGAGCTATTTCCCTAAAACCCATCTCGGACTTAAGACTCCTCAAGACTAGCAAGCGTCACCCCTATCAATTCAGGAAGCACCGGATGAATATGAATGCCATCGTTTATTTCGTCCCCATGACCTCCGGATGCCATAGCATTAACCACTTCCTGAATAAGTATCGGGGCATAGGGCCCTATAATATAAAGCCTAATATCCAGCCGCTATCCTTCTCGATTATGGCTTTAGTAAAACCCTCTGTCTCCATCATGGCTTCGCCCTTGGCGACACTTAAATACTTCGCCCTGCTTACTAAGATATTGCGATGAGCTCTTGCCTGCTCCTCAGTCAGCCCTACCGAGGCAATCTGAGGATAGGAATAAACCGCATGGGGTACAAGCACTATAGCCCATCTCTAATCTCGCACCGCGAAATGCGTTGTGGGCAGCTACGTCCGCCTCTCATCGGTCTTTAGCCGCCATCAGTCTGAGGAAAAGCCACTTCGGTATAGAGAAATTCTACCTGTTGCTTGTGCTCTAGCTCCTGCGCCGCCAGCTCTTCCAGCAGTTTTTTCACTTCCCCCGCCGGATGAATCTGGGCCAGACTGAGATATAACTCATGGGAGGCCTTTTCCCGATTGGCCGCCAGCAGGAAGATGTCCTTAAGGTTCATATCAGGGTATATTTTCGGCTGGTCAAGGTGTTCGGCAATCCTGTAATCTATAGCCTGACCACTACCCAGCGCTCCCTCCTTAATCTCACCCCGCAGGTACCTTTCCAGCAGGTTTTGATGGCCCCGCTCTTGCTGGGCTAGCTTCTTAAAGGTGTCTCTGGCGACTTCGTGGCTCATTTTCCGACTTAAATCGTTATATAGCAGCCACGACGCAATCTCTTTCTGTATCGCTTTTCTTAAAATCCCCCCAAGTGTCATCTCGGTTACCATTGCCTTACCCTCCAATTCCGATGACTAGGAGATAGTCAGTCTATTATCTTAGCCAAGATGCTGATGCGCCTCACGGATACAACTGTCCATAACTACCAGTAGCCCGGCGTCTCTAGCCTTAGCGGCGGCTTCCTCATTGACAACCCCCTCCTGCATCCAGACTGCCTTAGCCCCGATTTTGATAGCCGCCTCAACAATGGGCATAACTTCCTCGGAACGCCGGAATATGTCCACAACCTCCACTTTTTCTGGTATGGAACTGAGGTCAGGGTAGCTGGGATTACCCAGTATTTCCCGAGCGTTAGGATTGACCGGGTGTACCTCGTAACCATGCTCCATAAGATAGCTGACTACCTGGTAGCTGGGTCGCTCCGGGTTGGATGAGGCACCAACCACCGCAATAGAGTTGCATTCATTCAGTATCTTGGCTTCTAGCATGACAGTCTCCATCTGCTAGCCACTGTTAGGCAGCTAGCTCTTTCTTTAAGTCGGAAAGCTGCCTCAGGTGCAACTTCTCTTCAGCTATTACCTTATCTATTGTCGGACGGGCCCGCTCGGGCATTATTTCTTTCATTTCGTAGTAAAATAGTATGGAGTCCTTCTCGGCACCGATACCCAGCTCTATAGCCGCGATATCACTCTCCGCCCGGGTCGCCATTTCGCTGGTGGCTAGGTCATCAGTGAAGACAGCACTGTTAACCAGTGCCTGTAGATAAGCCGCGTATTCCCCGGCATAGGTCTCCGCTATTTCATATTTATCAGCCTCATCAAGCATATTCTTGAAAATCTGGATATGGTCTCGCTCCATACCGACCAAGTAGTGAAAGATATCACGAGCCTTAGCGTTTTTGGTTGACCTGGCGAGGACATCGTAGAAGACAATCCCCCTTCTTTCAATACCGATGGCTATGTTTATAAGCTCATTGCCATAAAAAGAAATAGACACTCCCAGATACCTCCTTACCAGACTTATGGAGCCAACCGCGCGGCTCCTCGAACCACACTATTAAACTCAGTGGTATCCCCACCCCCGCCTAGTAAAATCTTTGGTTTTTTCTCTCTATACGAATTCACCAAACAGCTCAGCTACTCGGCTTGGCTCTATCTTCTGTTCTACCAGTGGCCCCTTAACTAAAGCTGGTAGTTGCCCCTCAAGAAGAGCCTCCTGGTTCTATTCCCCTTCTTCCAACACCCACCGCACCATTTCTAGAAATATATCTTCCCTGTCAGCGTGTCCTTCAATCAGGCGGCTGATGCTACTGACTGTTTGCTTTATCTTCGAATCATAGGATGTTAATTCCTCTTGGCTCAATCCCTCTAGATTCGTACTGACCACCAGTAAGTTGGCGTCATGAATTAGTTTTCCTATTTCTTGATGTTCACGTCTGAGCGCCTGCATAAGGAATCCACCCAAAACCGCTGGTAGAACCTCTTCCTCTTTAGCGAAGTGGTTCCTAAGACCCTCATCAAGAAAGTTTATCGTCTGTTGCAGCTTGTTTCGCTTCTCAGACAGAATCTCCAGTTGGCCCGGAACCCAATCGGAGCGGGTACTTTTTAAAGAGTTTAGAGCCTCCTGGTCAGATACCGAGTCGCCAACAAGTTTCACATTTTCTCTGATGATATGATGCTCTTCTATTATCTCTTTGATTCTGGCTAGATTATCCGACATACCTTCCCCTTTCCCAGCCGAGAGCTAGATTTCTATCAGACTTCCGCCCTCTCCAGTCTTTATGAGACCTCGACGTATGCGACTTATTATCGCCCTACCTATTAATTCTACTTAATTCTACAGCCAGGTGGTGTAACTATGAGCACCGGGATCAGAGACTGACTTACAACCTTCTCAGCAACACTCCCAGACCACCAACGTGAAATTCCTGACCTCCCATGGGTACTCACAACAATTAGGTCCACCTGGTTATGACCAGCATAGTCCAGTATCTCGTTGGCGGGCAGACCATCGGCTATATCAGTCTCAACTGCAATGCCTTCTGCCTTCAGCCCCTCTGCTATTTCGTTAAGGTAATCCTTCGCCTGAATCTCGGCTGTTTCCCTAGCATCGCGATAGGCATCTTCAGCCATCCCCCGAGGTAAATATCCTGGGGGACTAATAGGCTCAATTACCCGTAGCAAAACCACTGTAGGCACCTGGCATCCGGTAGCAATTAATTTAACATGTTCTACGACACACTCGGCTAACTTTGAACCATCCATCGGTACTAATATTTTTTGGTACATCTTGACCTCCTTCATTGTTACTGTCTTCAAACGAAAAGGCCGGGAAGCGGGAGAGCGTAAATTCTAGACTACTTACTTGCTTCCTTCTCAAACACCTCCACAGCCGGGGCCCACGCCATCTCGGTAACAGGGAAGCGCCGCCATCTTTCCATTGCCATAGCTATCACCTCCTCTTTTGATAAGTAAAACCCCGCTCCCCAGCCTTTAGGTAACAAGATAATAGACCCAGGCTCTTCCCCTTGTCAAGAAATCTCTAGCTAGTCTCTAGCCCTTCGCCGCCATAGCTATCCGAATCTTTAGTAAGTTGAAAAATGCCGTCACTTTGATTTAGAATGAAGCCTAGATAAATCAGGGTTCAAAACAAGCTAGTGGAGCAGTAAGACAATTAGAAGAATTCCAAAGCCACCCATTTTGGTCCTTTTTACCATCGTGTCGGTTGCATTCACGCTGGCTCTAGCTTTTGCCACGGTAGAGATCCCCAGATTAATTAACCACACCCTAGCCGGCTACTTCATTGATTTCGATCCACGATACCAACCCCAGCTTATAGAAAACTTTACAGCCACGGTGAGGCCGATAGGTTATGCACTCCTGGCCGTGATAATTGGCTTGATAATTGTGGGCTTCATCACCAAAAAGAGAGGGCTGTCCTCTCTGGGCTCCATATTCCTATTCCTACCCACCTTCGGTTACTTTGCTGCCTCTATGTTCTTCCTTGCTGGCCTCGGGATATTAAGAGTCGGGTGGATGCCCTTTGGAGACGCTGAAACCCTTTTACGGCTCGGAGACATTGTCTATGTGCCCTATATGATTCCGGTATATCTCTTTGAGCTGGCAAATATAGACATCAGGATGGCACTAGCCTACATCGCAATAGGAGCTGGCCTCTTTATCTTCACTCTAGGCACGATTACCTGGTTCTACGGGAAACACCAGGGCAGAGAAACGGTTGACTTCGGGATTTATGAATACTCAAGGCATCCTCAGTACCTAGGCTTCATCATCTGGAGCTACGGGGTAATGCTGCTTGGAGCCCTGGCTCAAGTCTTCGCCGGACGTCGATATCCACCAGTAACCCTGCCCTGGCTGATTGCAACTCTAATCATAATCTCGGTGGCATTGATGGAGGAAATCGACATGAGGAAGAAGGACAGGGAGGGGTATTTGGGGTATAGAGGTAGTGCCCCGTTCATGTTCCCCATCCCCAAGCGCCTTTCTTCCCTGATAACGTCTCCCATCAGAACCATGTTCAAGAGTAACCTTCCCAGGAACCGAAAGCAGGTCATCGGCACATTTGCCGTTTACCTCGGAATAACTATCGCGTTGTCACTGCCATTCCTACTGATTCACTGGCCGCCTGCCCTCCGCTGGATTGATTGGCCATATCTAGACTGATCGGGCATACATGGGTAATTTCTTCATTGACCGCTTATGTTATCCCTTTTTGACAACAAAAAGGCTACCGGAAGCCAACTCATTCGAAGTCAACTCCCAGTAGCCCTATCTTATGACAAGGCTAACATAGCCTGTCTGCTACAACATTGTGCAGGGTATCAGTAGCCCGCGTTTGCCTTCCTGGCCTCAAGTGAAGGAGCCGGCAATTCCCAGGTTGTATAATCGCCGTAGTAGTTGCCCCTCAGGTGTTCTGGTAATAGAACCAGACTATCGGGAGCTGCTGTATCAAGAATTGGCCATTTATCCCACTGCGCCGCCGGCATCTGAGTCCAGTATAACGCCCCATACATGAAGTTGTTGGGGTTATTGAGGGTTTCCGCACTTAGCAAGTACATTGGGAGAACTATGTTTTGGGGCATATCTACGCCACAAACAGCATCCCAAAGTACTACCTTGACCATCAAGTCGCACACATCCCAGGGACCATGCGTCATCACGAAATCAATATTACCCTTCTCCATTTCCTGCATGACGGGGAGGGCGCCTTCATAGGTAACGACTGTGACGTGATTCGGGTCACCAATAGGTAAAAGCCTGTCGATTGCCCTTAGCGCGGAGATAACGCCAGACTGCCCACCGCATTGCATATAGATACCGTTCATTGTCGGGTCGGCAGTGAAATTATCAATAACTATCTGGGCGGTGACCTCCTCCGAACCTCCATTGTCAATGGATTCTACCACCTTAATCAGGGGGTGGTCTTTTACATAGTTCCACATTGATTCATGACGTTGCTGGGAGAATAATGCGGCTCTCATACACCAGATATCTATTACATTCATCTGCTGATTAGTTGCCTCAGCAATTTCTACCCACTTTTCGCCGATTATCCCGCCTCCGCCGGCACTAGCCGGTCCTTCATGCCAGTGATGTACAGACGAAATAACATTATCACTGAAGAGGGGCAGGTCAAAGGTATAGATCAGAGTGCCCGCTGCCGCGAGCTTGTCAACCGCTGGCACCAATGCCAGTTCGTTGACAGGGTGCAGAATGGCGATATCCGGGGGGTTTACCGAGGCTAAGTCCTCTATATAAGCTATCTGGATGTCAGAATTAAATTGAGAATCGAACATGCTGTATTCTGCGCCAGCCCTACCCATATTGGTACGTATAACCGCCTCGTAATTAACCATCTCCTCGCAGGTCATAACAACGTAGGCGACGGCGACCTCATACGGTGTGCCATCAGGCTTAAAGGCAAAGGGCTCTCCGTAGTCCATGGCAAGGTCTGGTCTAGCTTTTCCTGCTAATTCTGGTACGTCAGCAGCTGTCCTTGGCCCCGCTGGAGCTGGGGCTGGTGCCGGGGCTGGAGTTGGTGCCGCTCCTGGCACACAACCACCAAAAAATATAGCCATAATTACAGCTACTGTCACTAACGGTATAATGATACTTTTCATCTCTGTCTCCTTTCCCTTGGATTCTTAACCGTTCCAATCAGTTATTTTGCTTGGCTTGGCTTGGCTTGTCCTTTCTACCATAGGCACTACCTCCCTTCACTAATCACCAAAATTATTAGTTATCTTCAAAGGATACCATAAAAGAATTTTTTGTCAAGTACCTTAATATAATTTATACTGAATTCATTACTCCCTTTAGCTACGCCAGCGCCGTATATAATCAATAGCGACAGCGGCAATTATGATAGTTCCCTTAACGATACGTATGGTAGGAGGGCCTGCCCTTAACACGCTGAGACCGTTATTAACAACGCCAATTATTAGCGTTCCAAGCACTACTCCAATCATATTGCCTCTACCACCCATTAGACTAACGCCGCCAATAGTAACCGCGGCGATAGTGTCTATTTCAAGACCCTTCAGGCTCATCATGGAAGCCGACATAATACGGCCTAACTGTATAAAAGAAGCTAATCCAGAGAGAAACCCAGCAACAGCATAGACCGAAAATAGTACCATCGGTACGTTTATGCCTGAAAGCCAGGCACTTACTGGATTGCCGCCGGTAGCATAGATGGAACGACCATAACTGGTATAGTTAAGCACGTAATAAGCTACTATTGCCACAATAATAAACATAATGACCGGCACCGGAACCCCGCCGACAATACCTTGCCCCCACCAGGCTAGCCCCTCTGGTACCCCACCAATGGTTTTACCCGTCGTTAACCTGAAGGCGGCTCCTGTCGTTATTAGCCACAGACCCAAGGTTGATATTAACGCCGGTATGCCAACACGTGACACTAGTGTGCCATTAACTATCCCCCAGCCTAACCCTGCCAGCATCATGATTAGAACACCTAAGCCAATAGGAAGAGGATAGCCAATAATACTTTGCCAGTCACTGGACATCAGTGATGTACCCAGGATTGAACAAAAAAGTGCATTACCCCCCACCGAGACATCAATGCCGCCGGTTAGGATGACAAAAGCCTGACCTACGGCGGTTATCCCCCTGATGGAGCTTTGTAACAGGACGTTCCTCACATTAACGAAGCTAAGTGTGCCCCCACCGGTGAAGCCTCCCAGCCCGAATATTAGTGCTAACAATACTATACCGAGGTTAGCATTTTCATGTCTAAGGACGGCTCGCATCCTCGCCCCGACACCGCCGCGTAAAGTTTCTGGCTTCTCCAAAATTTCACCCTCCGACTTAGACTCCCCAGCTAGACGATATCTACACCAATATTTCCCCTAGTGAACGAATTGTATATCATTAATTGTCTCCGTGTCCCTATCGGACAGATAAGACGTGCTGAAAGTTGGCCACTAGGCACAATGTTTTTAAAAATCACCTATACTAAATTTATTACTAGATTTAACCGCGTCGCCGGCGCCCATAGTCAATGACCACTGCCAGAATTATTATAGCTCCTTTAACAATACCCGCGGTAGAGGGGTCGGCATTTAATACGGTAATAGCGTTATTAACAACACCAATTATTAGCGTTCCAAGCACTACTCCAATCAGAGTGCCTCTACCACCCATTAGACTAATGCCGCCAACAGTAGCCGCGGCGATAGTGTCTATTTCAAGACCCTCCAGGCTACGACTGGAAGCAAACATCATACGGCTTACCATGCCAAAAGCAGCCAATCCGGAGAGGAGTCCAGCAATAGCATAGACCGAAAATAGTACCATCTTTACGTTTACTCCCGAAAGCCAGGCACTTACTGGATTGCCGCCGGTAGCATAGACGGAACGACCATAAGTAGTGTGGTGAAGTATAAAATAGGCCGCTACTGCCACAACGATAAAAATAACGGTAGGCACCGGAACCCCGACTATGTTACCTGACCCCCACCAAATTAGCGCCTCTGGTTGCCAACCAATGTCATGCCCCTTACCTACTAAGAGGCCAGCTCCTGCTGTTATTTGCCAAAGACCCAGTGTTGATATTAATCCCGGTATGCCAATACGTGACACCAGCGTGCCATTAAGTACTCCCCAACCCAACCCCGCCAGCAGCATGATTAGAGCCCCCAGGCCTACAGGCAGAGGATTGCCAAGAATATTTTGCCAGTTTGTGGCCATTACTCCGGCGCCCAGGATTGAACAGAACATTGCATTGCCGCCCACCGAGACATCAATGCCCGCGGTTAGGATGACAAAAGCCTGACCTATAGCGGCTATCCCCCTGATGGAGCTTAGTAACACGGTATTCCTCATATTAGCCAGTGAGAGTGTTTTCCCCCCCGTCATATACCCCATTACAAATACGAGTGCTATCAGAACAAATAACAGGGGAGTGTTTTCATGTCTGAAAAAACGCCTCGCTACATGTCGGGCACGTTCAACAGCGGATTGGGGTCTTTCTGTAGTTTCAGTCATTCCTCTACTTCTCTCCTATAAATATATGGGTAGAATCAAATTTACCGAATAAATCGCCCTCTGTATCCACCGTCTCTCTTAGTGATTATATCTCGGGATTGACACGCCAATTTCACTATTTGAGGTAACCCACCCACAGAAGTTCTTTCAGCTACGCATAAGGACTTGACCACTCCAACTCCCAATAAGTCATTGGCAAAAATCACACACATTATAGCCTTGGCCAACAGCATTGTCAATACCCTGTACCAGCTTTATATTATTTGGTGATAACCAGGCTTATAATAACCTGGCCTTTCTTAGTGTTGCCGAGCAATCAGAAATAACCATCAAAAAACCATGGTAAAAAGAGTTGTGGTATAATCAAACTATGAAACGAGAACTTATGGATATTCTGGTGTGTCCGGTGTGTAAGGGGAAGCTAGAGCTTAAGGTAGAGAAGGAGAATGAGACAGAGATAGTTACCGGTTCCCTATACTGCCGGGGATGTGATGTGCACTACCCTATTTCAGAGGCTATTCCCAACCTGTTACCACCGGACCAGCGCTGCTAATCAGGACTATAGGCTACCCCACTCTGGGGAGACTCCCACACCTCAACACCAGTGAGGGAAACCGGGGCTTTAGCCAGCTTGGGCTGGAGTTCATTGTAGATAGTGGCGGCAATATTCTCTGACGACGGATTTATTTTATCAAACGGCGGCACGTCATTGAGGCAGGTGTGGTCAAGCCGGGATAAGATATCCCATAGGTGCCTTTTTAACTCCGTAAAATCATAGGCCATACCTATGTCGTCAACCGCAGAAGCTTTCACCCTGACCACTACCCGGAAGCGATGTCCGTGCAAGGCCTCACACCTACCTCGATAACCCCGCAGGAAATGGGCGGCATCAAAATGCTGCTCTACCGATACCTGGTACATTCTCCCTCCTTAGCTATTCTCCCACTTAAGCACACCTTGTGTCTCGGTTACTTCACCTAACAGCTCGGTAATAGTCTTGCCAGTTACGGGATGCCTAAGGTCAGGGGCAATCTCAGCCAAAGGAACCAGAACGAAGGCTCTGTCTGTCAGCCTGGGGTGAGGAATAACCAGCTCCGGGGTCTCCATAACCTGGTCACCATAAAACAGGATATCTATGTCAATAGGACGAGGATCTCCGGATTTACCCCTCCTACCCAGCTTGCTCTCAATACCCTTGGCTAAAGCAAGGAGCGCCGTTGACACCAGGCGGGTATAAACCTGGCACACCAGATTCAGAAAGTGGGGCTGGTTAACACTCCCCACCGGCTCGGTAGCGTAGACAGAGGAGACTTTAGCTATCCGCAACCTTTGTGAGAGGAAGCCGAGTGCCCTCTCCAAATTCTCCTGGCGATTGCCCATATTTGAGCCAAGGCCAAGATATACCACCACCGATTCATTATTCACCCTGATACCTCCTGGCTAAAGACTCACTACCTACATCTATAATATAACATCTACTTCATCAGTAACAAAGCGCTTTGCCGGGGCTACTACTACTTCCCTAATCCCACCCAAATTGCAGCCCAGCTTCAAGACTACAGAAACATCTAGGGGTCACCTTGAAACAGAATATGGTTTGTGCTAGTATTCAGGCGTCAGGAATCTATTAACTTAGGTAAGAAAAAGGCACGGGGGAGGAGAAATCTGACAATGCCGACTAACGAAGAACTTATTGCCGAGCTAGAGGCGAAAGAAGCCAAGATTAAAGAGATGGGCGGACCAGAGTCAGTCAAAAAGCAGCACGCTCTAAATAAGCTAACTGTCCGTGAGAGGATTGACCTTCTCCTTGACCCTAATACCTTTGAGGAAACCGGTATGCACGTTAAACACCACTGTCACTACTTTGGTCTAGACAAGATTGACATCCCGGCTGACGGTGTCGTGACCGGATTTGGTAAGGTGAACGGTCGGACGGTGTGCTGCTACGCTGAAGATTTCACCTCACGGGGCGGCAGCCTGGGCGAGATGCACGCCTGGAAGATAGCCAGAACTATGGATTTAGCGGCTAAGATGAGGGTGCCGATAATTGGCATGCTGGATACCGGTGGCGCCCGGATTCAGGAGGGAATCAATGCCCTGGATGGTTACGGCCAAATCTTCCACCGTAACACCCTCTACTCCGGAATCATTCCCCAGATAACACTGAGCATGGGGCCCTGTGCCGGTGGCGCCGTATATTCCCCAGCCCTTACTGATTGGATACTCATGGTCAAGGGCTCAAGCTATATGTATGTCACCGGTCCCGACGTCGTCAAGGCGGTCATGAGTGAGGAAGTTACCCATGAGGGACTGGGGGGATCCATGGTGCACAATGTCAAGAGTGGTGTTGCCCACTTTGTCTATAATAGTGATGCTGAGTGTATTGAAGCCTGTAAGGAGCTCCTGGGTTACCTTCCTCAGAGTGTCTATGATAAGCTGGATGCCACCTACAAAAAGCCGGCTGACTCCCCCGACCGAATTTGTCCTGAGCTCGATACCATCGTGCCCGAGGACCCACGCAAGGTCTATGATATGAAGGCGGTAATTAAGGCTATTGTCGATGATGGTGAGTTCTTTGAACCCCACAAACACTACGCCCCGAACATAATTGTCTGTTTTGTCCGTCTCAACGGGCATGTCGTCGGCATAATTGCTAATCAACCCAGCTACGTGGCTGGGGTGCTTGATATTAATGCCTCAGACAAAGCCGCTCGATTTGTCCGCTTCTGCGACGCCTTCAACATCCCTCTGCTCACCCTGGTTGACGTCCCCGGCTACATGCCCGGCACTCACCAGGAGTTTGGCGGCGTCATCCGCCATGGAGCCAAGCTGCTCTCTGCCTACTCTGAAGCTACCGTGCCCAAGATTACCATCTGCATCCGTAAGGCCTACGGTGGTTCCCAGATTTCTATGTGCTCAAGGTCAATCGGGGCGGATATCTACCTGGCCTGGCCAACCGCCCAGCTAGCGGTGATGGGTGCCGAAGGTGCCGCCGCCATTATCTTCCGCCGCGAAATCGCTAAGGCTCCTGACCCCAAGACCAAGCTCCAGGAGATGACGGAACTATATCGTAAAACGTTCAACAACCCGTATGTCGCTGCCGCCAGCGGCTTTATCGACAAAATAATCAGGGCCAGGGATTCCCGCCGCGAGGTTATTACAGCTCTGGAATCGCTACTGAATAAGAAAGAGGAGCGCCCCTGGAAAAAGCACGGCAATATTCCCCTGTAACGGGCAGGAATAATTAAGGAAAGGCCGAATCGTGGTGATAAAGAACCCTTTAAAAATTACCGATGTTACCTTCCGTGACGGGCATCAATCCATCTTAGCCACCCGCATGCGAACCAAGGATATGGAAAGTATAGCCGAGGAGATGAACAAAGCCGGCTTCTATTCCATGGAGGTCTGGGGTGGTGCCACCTTTGATGTTGCTACCAGATTTCTAAACGAGGACCCCTGGGAGAGACCGCGTATCCTGAAGAAACTAATGCCTGATACGCCACTACAGATGCTGCTCCGGGGACAGAACCTGGTAGGTTATCGTAACTACGCCGATGACGTGGTTACTGCCTTCGTTTATCACGCTGCCGAAGTCGGGATTGACATCTTCCGGGTGTTTGACGCCCTGAATGATGAGCGCAACTTTGAAACCAGTCTCAAGGCAATCAAGGAATGCGGCAAGCACGCCCAGCTTTCCATATGCTACTCCCTCACCGAGCGCAAAATGGGAGGACCGGTCTACAACCTTGATTATTATGTCAACAAGGCACGCATCCTTCAGGATATGGGGGCTGACAGCCTGTGTATCAAGGATATGGCCGGGCTTATCGCCCCCGATGATGCCTATACGCTGGTTAAATCCCTCAAGCAGTTACTGAAGATACCGGTGCACCTACACACCCACTACACGAGCGGCATGGCCTCGATGAGCTGTCTCAAGGCTATTGAAGCCGGAATAGACATTATTGACACTGCCCTGGCTCCATTTGCCCTACGCACCTCCCACCCAGCTGTGGAACCCATTGTCGTCGCTCTACAGGGAACCCCACGAGATACGGGGCTGAATCTATCCCATTTATTCAAGCTGGGCCAGTATATTGAGTCCGTAGCCCCCAAGTACCGAGACTTTCTAAATACCACCCGAACCGCAGTCATTGATACCGGCGTCCTTATGCACCAGGTTCCCGGTGGCATGATCTCCAACCTGGTATCCCAGCTAAAAGAATCTGGAGCCTTACACCGAATCGATGAGGTATATGAAGAAATACCCCGAGTTCGAAAAGAGCTGGGATACCCACCCTTGGTTACCCCTACCAGCCAGATTGTAGGGGTTCAAGCCGTCCAGAATGTCCTCGTCGGGAGATATAAGCTGGTATCACGCCAGGTACAGGACTATGTCTACGGGCTCTACGGTAAACCACCCACCCCCATTGACCCTGAAATCCAGGAGATGGTGCTTAAGCACTACCCACGGGGCAAGACCCCGATTACCTGCCGTGCCGCCGATGTCATTGAGCCAGAACTAGATAAAGCCCGAGAGGCAGTAAATGATTTTACTCAGGATATTGGCGATGTGCTTACTGCCGCTATCTATCCCATTACCGGGCTACGCTTCCTGAAGTGGAAGTACGGCCTAGAGACGCCACCACCGGAACTAAAAAAGCTAAAGACCCTGGAGGATATAAGGCGTGAGGACGAGCTTATTGCTAAGGTAAAGGCCGGTAAGCTGGTCGTAGAATAATAATCATGGGGTGTGAGCGGGGCGAAGCCCCTCTTTATAAATCTTCCCCTTCCCAAGGGGAAAAAGGGAATAGGGTTACCTAATTAAAATCAAGGATAAAGAATTATAGAAGAAGGGACTAGCATAATAAGAAGTATGGATTGTATCTTCTGTCAGATTGTAGCCGGCGAAGCGCCCAGTGAAATTATCTATCAGGATGAAGAAGTAATTGCCTTCCGCGATATTAATCCCCAAGCGCCAACCCACCTCATTATTATCCCCAGGAAACACGTCCCTTCCCTAGCCCAGCTATCTGAAGCCGAGCCCTCTCTTATAGGACATATGATAGCGGCGGCAGGTCAGCTAGCCAAAGAGGCAGGTGTTTCGGAGACCGGGTATCGCCTGGTGATAAACTGCGGTGAGTGGGGAGGCCAGTTAGTGCCCCACCTCCATATGCATCTTCTCGGCGGGAAAAAACTCTCCGGTAAGCTCGGCTAATTAGTCACTAGCCCGTTTTCGATACTCTAGGTAAGCAAGTAACCCGGCAATGCTCTTGGCATCACAAATGCTGCCCGAGGCAATAAGCTCGGGAATCTGGCCAAGCGACACCTGCACTACACTAATACCCTCGGTATCCTCAGCAAATAACCGGCTGGGCGTAAGCTCGGTAGCCAGATAGAGATAGAGGTATTCCGTGGCGTAGCCCGGTGCCGAGTAGAAGCCACCCAGGCTCTCCAGTTTTCGGGGCAGGTAGCCGGTTTCCTCACGTAGTTCACGGCTAACAGCGGCCTCCGGACTTTCACCGGGGTCAATACCACCCGCCGGTATCTCCAGTAGCTCCCTTTCCACTGGTTTGCGGAACTGTTTGACCAGAAGCACCTTATCATCAGCATCAATTGCGATAATAGCCACACAATCGTCATGCTCCACAATCTCTCGGGTCGTCTCGCGGCCACTAGGTGTCTTAACCGTGTCAACACGCAGCCGCACCGCTCGACCCTGATAGATTAACTGGCTGGATAGCGTCTTTTCCTCCGCCAAATCAAACCTCCGGATGGTAGATAAGAGCCACCTCGTCACAGTTGGGGAACTTAGGGCAGCGGTAGCACTCCGTCCAGACCTTATGGGGCAGCTCCATCTTATCTACTTGAGAAAAGCCAGCCCGCTCAAAAAAGGCTGGTTTATAGGTCAGGCAAAAAATAGTGTCCATCCCAAGCTCTTTAGCCTCCTCGAGACAGGCATTAACTAGCTGCCCACCAATCCCCTGTTGCTGACTGCTCTCAGCTACTGCCAGTGACTTTATCTCAGCTAAATCTTCCCACATAACATGCAGGGCGACACAGGCAATTACCTCGCTACCCTCCCTGACCACAAAGTAGTCCCTGATGTTTTCGTATATCTCACTCAAGGGGCGAGCTAGCATCTCGTTCTTATCAGCGAAGTAGTTAATCATATGGTGCATCTGGGTGACATCCCTAATTCGGGCTTTTTCTATCTTCAACCTACCGTTTTCCTTTCAATCTTCGTTCCAGAGAACCATAGAATGAGGTTTCCGGATGAATTCTTAAAAACTGGGTTTTATTAGCGCTCTGCTTTACCGTAAGAGTAGCCCCGCTGGAGAGTGGCAGATTTATGTGCCCATCAACGCTCAGGGTTGCCTGATGAGCCACATTAATGCACAGCCTAACTACTACTGTAGATGGTAATACCAGCGTATAAGCGGAACTGAGATGAGGTAATATGGGCAACAGTAAGAAATCTTTAGACTGGGGATGAAGAATCGGACCGCCCGCCGACAGCGAGTAACCGGTACTGCCCGTAGCGGTAGCCACAATTACCCCATCCGCCTTATAGGTGGTCAGTGGCTTACCATCAATACTGGCCTCAATACGAACCATCCGGGCTATTTCCCCCCGTGCCACCACCACATCATTTAAGGCATGGAATACCGAGGACGTTTCCTTATCTGATACCCAAAGCTCGGCTTCAAGCATAGCCCGCTCATCAATCCACCCCTCCCCCACCAATAAGGCAGGTAGCTTGGCTTTGGCTTCATCAACTTTGAGTTCGGTCATAAATCCCAGCTTGCCCAGATTTATACCGGTAATGGGGATAGGATAGGGCACGACCACCTGAGCCGCTCGCAGGATGGTGCCATCACCACCAACCGTGAGGATTAAATCGGTGCCTTCTAACTGACCTCTAGCCTTCTCCCCCTCCCAGGCTGAGCACAGCCATACCGAAATACCCTTAGCGCTCAAGAAATCTTGAACCTCCTGGGCTAATGGGAAGGCAGCCTTATTCATCGGGTGATAGAGAATGCCAATCCGTTTCACTAACTACTCCGAAATAATGAAGCCTCACTGAGAACAAGCCAAGTGTAACATTGGTAGCCTCAAGCGTCAAGGTGAAGGGCTGTTTCGGCTTATCGTAATCCAAGGTCGGTTACCCATCAGGCAAATGTCTATGTCGCTACCCGGCTCAAGCGGCGCTGGATAATAGCCCGGATAATAACGAAGCCAATAATGCCCAGGAAAAAGACTGAAGCGAAAACCCCAGCCGCCCGTATTCTCCTACCGGTTACTGCCTCAATGCCCTTACTGAACTTCCACAGCCAGACGTAGCTGCCGATAGGGGCAAAGTAGGGCCAGGTAGTTGGTAGCTGGATACCCTTGGCCTTCATTTCCTCTATGGGCTTGACCACAGCCCATTCCCACACCTTGCCTATAGCCCCTGCTACAATGCCGGCGGGGGCAATGGGGATAGCAATGATAAAGAATGCCACATGAAGACCCTCCAACAAATAACTCAGTGGAGCTATGTGCCCAGCAATCATACCTAAAGCATAAAAACCATTGTGTAGCACGACACCTAGAATAAAGGCTCCTGCCGTTAGCCATAACAGCAGCAAGAAATGCTTAGGCGAATACTTTCTCGGCACTTCGAGCTTGGCAAGAGCAGTTCGGCCACGCGGTATAGCTACTACAACAAAGAAGGTAGCCATAATGATAAGGAAAGGCCAGACGAACGAAGGCAGTCCATAGACACGATGCATCGGGAGCAAAAAGGGAATGACAATAAGGGCTATGGTTGATATATACAGCAGCAGGAAAGATTGCTCGGGCGAAAGCCTTTTTAGCATTTTACACCTCCAACAGCGAAAGGGCATTCGGCATAGCTACTCAACAACCTAAATAGCTCTGTCTCCCTTGGCTCAGCTTCAGCCCACTTGCGTGAATAGGAAGACTAAGCCAACCGAAATTGCCGCAATACCAACCCCGAGCAAGATATATAGGGTGCGACGCCGTCGCCCATCCATATTAAACCTTCACTCCCCTCCGTTTATCTTTACTCTTGTTATAATATAACGAGCTTTTGAGCCTTTTGATAGCCCTGCCCGACTTGAATTTATTCAGATTAACAAAGCCCCGGGTCCGGTTCATAGTCACTTATCCTCGCTGCGTGCTTCAGTATCCCCCTCGGGTAATTTCTCGACAGGAGTCCTACTGGCAAGTTCTAGTTTATCCCCAAATCTGGCAAGTTTTCTGCTTGCCTCATCATATTTACTAGCAGCATTTCGAATATGTGTACCAATTATCCTATAATCATCTTGAAAATCCACAAGATCACCTTGCAGACGCTCCAGATACCCAAGGATTTCGCGAGCCGTCTGCTCAATGTGCAGCCCCTTTAATCCCTGGACAATAACCTGCAGGTAGGCATAAAAGCTGTTTGGTGACACCGGAATAACCCTCTTCTGGAGGGAGTAGGAATATATCTCACCTTCCTCAGCATGACCGCGAAGTATTGTCTCATAATAGACATTCTCGGCTGGTATATACATCAGAGCAAAATCGAAGGTGTTTTCGTCAGGTAGTATATATCTGGCCACATTATCAATATGATTCTTAATCGTACGCGTGAATTGTCGTCGTAGAGTCTTTTGCTCTTCCTCAAGTCCTGCCTTAAGCATCCGCTCAAAATCTTCCAAGGGGAACTTAGCATCAATAGGGACTAAATGTCCGCCAATATGAATGACCGCATCTACAATTTCACCATTTTGAAATTTATGTTGGAGGGAGTAATTATCCCGTGGCAGAACATCAGCCAGTAACCTCCCCAGTAGAAGTTCGCCAAAACCACCTCTAAATTTTGGGGCCCGTAGAAGCTCTTGGAGGCTGGAAATATTCCTGCCGATTTCTTCAACAACCTTTGTTCTTTGGGTCAGTGCCCCCAGCCCTTCTTTCACCTCACCAAAGACCTTAATCTTCTCATCAAGTCTTTCTCCCACCACCCTGGAGAGTATCTCACCCTGCTCCCTAAGCATCTGCCGGCCCCGTAACCTATCCCAGAGAAAGACGCCAACCAAAACCGCCAGAATAATAATTATGATGATTTCAAACATTGCTCCCACACCGTTTAAGCTGACTTGACATCACAAATATTTAAATTCATTATACACCAAGACTGCCTAAATAGACATAATAATCCCAGCACTAAATCTAGTGATGATCTGTTAGACCAAAACCAGGCATATAAATAGGACCACCTGAAGTGGCCGGCTTCACGACAGCGCTCAGGCTGCTGGAATGGATGAAAAATAAAAACTGGAATTCTAGAAAACTTTTTGCTAAAATAACAGAGCTCTTGCTTTAAGCTGTCATAGCTTTCCCTAAACCACTATCGGCGCTTCATTGTGAGCGGCCAGATACATCCGAAAGGTTAGACATAGAAAATATGAAAAAATCTTACCGGATTATAGCGGGTGTTTTAGTCATCCTCATCTTAGCGCTCGGTGCTAATAGCTGTGCTACTCCCCTAAGGAAGTTTGAAGCGACCTGCTCTATGATGGATACCTTTGTCACCATTACCGTTTACACCCCCGATGAAAAAACCGCCGAAGAGGTAATAGGTGCCGCCTTTGCCCGAATGGAGGAAGTAGAGCGGGCAGCCTCAATATTTGATGAAGAAAGTCAGGCCTTTCAGCTTAACCAGGATGGATATCTGGGGGAACCGTCCGATGACCTCTGGCAGCTAATAACCATGTCCCTGGATTATACCCAAATTACGGATGGGTGTTTCGATATAACCGTCGAGCCACTGTTAGAATTGTGGGAGGCCGGCCTGTGGAAAGAGAGTAAGGAGGTTCAGCAAAGCCGGATAAATAAGGCGCTGGAGCTCGTCGGTTCGGATAAGATAGTCGCTAGAGATAAGAAGATATACTTCCTGGGAGAGGGGATGAAAATTACCCTCGGTGGCATCGCCAAGGGCTATGCCGTAGATAGAGCGCTAGAAGTTATTGAGAGTATGGGTATTAAACATGCCCTGGTAAATGCCGGTGGCGACATGGCCACGCTGGGTTCCAAACCAGAAGGAGAACCGTGGTTCATCGCCCTGGTAAATCCCGATGACGAGACCCAGAGCCTGGCCAACTTCAATATTGTCAACAAAGCCATAGCCACCTCGGGAAACTACGAACGCTACTTTGACCCGGAGAAGCAAGCTCATCACATTATTAACCCTAAGACCGGATATTCAGCACAGGAATGCATCAGTGTTACGGTAATTGCCGAAAACGCTACCCGGGCTGATGCCCTGGCCACCAGCGTTTTTGTGATGGGGCCTGAAGATGGTATAGAACTGATTGAATCACTGGTTAATACGGAGTGTCTCATCGTGAGTGATGACCGGACAACCGTGTACGTCTCGTCGGGATTGTCCACGTACTTAGCCAAAAGTGAGCCGGGGGAATAACTTGGATATCAGGCTGAAAAAGAAGAGCACGCCCTACGGCGTAAAGGTACCGGAGAGCAAGCTTACCGAAAAATGCCCCATCGAGCCGGCACCACTACCAGAAAAAGTAGTCATCCCGCTGCAGCAGAATATAGGCGCTCCCTGCCAGGCCCTGGTCAAAAGGGGAGACAAGGTGCTCACCGGCCAGAAGATAGGTGATTCGGAAAAGTTTGTCAGTTCCCCTATTCACGCTACCATATCTGGTGAAGTATCCGGGACTACTATGGTCGTAAATCCTCCCACCGGGGCGCTGGTCGAGGCTCTGGTAATAACCTCTGATGGCCAGGATAAATGGATAGAACTTGAAGTCCCCAAGAACCCTGAGGCATTTTCCGTCAAGGAGATTCTGGAGAGGATAAGAGAAGCGGGTTTGGTGGGAATGGGGGGTGCCGCCTTCCCTACCCATGTTAAGCTATCGCCACCTAAGGGTAAGGAGATTGACACCGTCATCCTGAACGGCTGTGAGTGTGAACCCTATGTAACCTCAGACCATAGAATAATGCTCGAATACGGCGAGCAGGTTCTCTCCGGGCTAAGCATCATAAGAAAGGTACTCTCTCCTCAGACTGTCTATATCGCTATCGAAGATAACAAAAAAGATGCCATCGACCACCTGGAAGAGTTGATAGCGAACCTAGGGTTTGAGGATTTTAGAATAGTCTCCCTAAAATCAAAATACCCGATGGGGGCAGAAAAAACCCTTATCGATATGATTTTGGGCAGAGAAGTCCCTATCGGTGGGCTACCACTGGACGTTGGCGTAGTCGTCCACAATGTGAGCACGGCCAAGGCAATCCATGATGCCATCGTTGACGGTAAACCCCTTATTGAAAGGGTGGTAACCGTCACCGGTGCCGTCAAGAATCCGAAGAATCTACTAACCAGGTTCGGTACCCCGATAAGGAGTCTCATTGAGTACTGTGGCGGTATAGACGACAGAGCCAACAAGATAATCCTCGGCGGACCGATGATGGGTATTGCCCAGTTCGACCTTGACTTCCCGGTAGTTAAGGGGACAAATAGTGTGCTGGTGCTGGAAGGCAAGGCAATAAGAGAACAGGACTGCATAAGCTGTGGTAAGTGTATTGAGATTTGTCCCATGCGTCTTATGCCCACCCTACTGGCCAGGTACGCCAAGGTGGGTAGGTATGACGATTGTAAAGAAGCCTATATCGACGACTGTTTTGAGTGTGGGGCCTGCACCTATATCTGCCCGGCCAATATTCCGATTGTGCAGTACGTAAAAGTCGCCAAGAAGGAACTGGCTAAGAGGGCAACTAGTAAATGAGTCAAGAGAGCAGTCAAGAGTTGACCCAAGAGGGTAGCCAGAAAACGGCTCACGAGAGAAAATTCCTGATTTCACCGGGCCCACACCTGTGGAAAGGACTCTCGGTGAGCCAGATAATGTACCTCGTGGTGCTGGCTCTCCTGTTTCCCGCCGGGGCCGGAGTCTATTTCTTCGGCTATCGCGCCCTTTCGGTGATGGGAGTAAGTATAGGAGCCGCTATCCTCACCGAATACGTCTGCAAGAGATTAAGGGGCCGGGCCTTCGTCATGGACGGGAGTGCCATTGTTACCGGGCTCCTCCTTGCCCTAATCCTACCACCAACCATATCCCTGTGGATGGTAGCCCTCGGTTCTATATTCGCTATTGCCATTGTTAAGGAAGCCTTCGGTGGTCTGGGGCACAACATATTTAACCCTGCCCTCGCCGCCAGAGCCTTTATGTCCGTCAGTTTCTCGATAGAGATGACGACCTGGGTACTGCCGATGGGCTTTGGTGCCGATGCCATAACTACTGCCACCCCCTTAAGTGAGAGTTTTGTCTGGCAGGTTGACAAAATCCCCTTATATCAGGCAATGTTCCTGGGCAATACCGCCGGCTCAATCGGCGAGACCTCGGCCCTCTTTATACTGATTGGCGGGGGCTTCCTGCTGGCACGAGGCATCATAAACTGGAGAATCCCGGCAATCTACATCGGCACGGTCGCCCTGATGGCACTCGGCTTCAGTGAGGACCCTCTGTTTCATATCCTGGCCGGGGGGCTTATGCTCGGAGCCTTCTTTATGGCCACGGATTATGTAACCTCGCCCCTTACCAACCGCGGGAAAATAGTGTTTAGCGTGGCTCTGGGGATATTAACCATGTTGATAAGACGCTTCAGTAGTATGCCCGAGGGGGTTTGTTACTCCATCCTCTTTATGAATGCCATCACCCCCCTTATTGACCGCTTTATTAAGGTAAGGCCTTACGGCCTGGTGAAGAAGGTGGCAAGTGCCGGATAAAAACACTTTGAAAAATGCTTTCCCCATTATCCTGCTTACCATAGTGGTGGCGATATCGGTCACCCTGCTCACCTTTACCGATAGCATTACCCGGGACCAGATTGAGGCTCAAGAGAGCCAGAAAATACAGAATATGCTCTCCGAGATGTTCCCTGATATGAGCCGATACGACTTTAAGGATGATATATACACGATATACTCTAATGGGGATAGGCTTGGCTATGCCTTTATCGCCGTCGGTAAGGGATACGGAGGCGATATTAATATTCTGGTCGGACTTGAGGATGAGACAACCATAAAGGGGATAACCATAGTCTCCCATACCGAGACACCGGGGCTGGGTACCAGAATTGCCGAGCCGCCCTTTACCAATCAATTCATCGGGATAAATATTGATGACGTGGCTTTTAACCGGGATGGCGGCCAGATAGACGCTATAACTAGCTCCACAATAAGTTCCAGTGCCGTGGTTGATGCCGTTAGAACCACCGCTATGGAAAAGGTTAAGCTGCTTAAGGACAGTGAGTAAGGAGGTTAAAGATGGGTATATTCGGGAAGGAGTTTGCCAAGGGATTAATCATCTCTAACCCCGTTTTTGTCCTGGCTCTGGGTTTATGCCCGACATTAGCCATCAGCACCTCGATTGACAACGCCCTGGGCATGACCCTGGCCGTCCTTATCGTCCTTCTAGGCTCTAACATAATAATATCCGTGATAAGAAACTTTATCCCGAACATAGTAAGGATTCCTATATTTATTGTTATCATCGCCACTCTGGTTACGGTGGTAAATCTGATATTCCATGCCTACCTTCCGGATATGTACGAATCGCTAGGCATATTCCTGCCCCTGATTGTGGTCAACTGTATCATACTTGGCCGAGCTGAAGCCTTTGCCTCCAAAAGCCCAATATTACAATCCGTTGCTGATGCCCTAGGGATTACCGTTGGTTTCATGCTGGCGCTGCTTATGATATCGTTCATAAGACAGGTGCTCGGCACCGGCAGTCTATCGGTGTTCGGCTTTGACCTTTTCACCCTGCCTGTCCTGGGAGAGCACCCCATAGGTATCTTCGTGCTGCCGTACGGGGCATTCCTGGTCATCGGGCTAATCATGGCACTGTTCCGACGGACGGGGGTGATGAAGAGTGAGTGAACTCATTGCTATATTCCTCGGTATGGTTCTCATCAACAACTTCATTCTGGTAAGGTTTCTAGGGCTCTGCCCCTTCTTCGGCGTCTCTAAACAACTAAACAGCGCTATCAGTATGGGGATAGCGGTTACCTTCGTTATGGCTATTGCCGCACTCGCTACCTGGCTCATTCGCTATTATATCCTGATTCCTTTTGACATTGAGTATATGAACATCGTCATCTACATACTGGTGATAGCCACCCTGGTCCAGATTATAGAGCTGTTCATCAAGAAAACAAATATCGGGCTCTATTTTTCCTTCGGCATCTACCTGCCCCTTATTACCACAAACTGCGCCGTGCTCGGTATCACCCTGATAAACACGATCCAGAACTATTCGCTCACCGGAAGCATAGTGGCTGCCCTCGGCGGTGGCTTAGGTTTTACTCTTGTCCTAGCCATGATGTCGGGCATCCGGGAGAAGCTAGAACTAGCCGATACCCCCAAGTCAATGAAGGGACTACCCATCGCCTTTATCATCGCCGCCCTTCTTGGCCTTGCCTTCCTTGGATTTGGGGGAATGATATAACAGATGTTATAATATATTAGCGGAGGGATTAACGGACAGACGATGATAATAGGAATACTCACCGCCATCGGCTTAATCTGTGGCTTAATAATATACCTGGTATACATCAAGGTCCCACAGAAGGTAAAAGGATTCGAGAAGACTGAAGAGATAAACTCTATCCTACCCGGGATGAACTGCGGTGCCTGCGGCTATCCCGGTTGCTTTGCCTACGCTCAGGCATTAGCCAAAGATGCCGATTTGGTAACTAAGACGCCGTGCTCTCAGGTGTTACAGGACCCGGAGAGCCTGGAAAAGCTGGAAAATGCCCTGGGCTGTACCCTGGATGCAACCGCGATGTGCAAAAAGGCGCTCGCTCGCTGTAGCGGCAACTCAGAGGTTATATATAGTTACTCTGGAGCCCAGACGTGTAAGGCGGCAGTCCAACTTCTCCGGGGGTATAAGAGATGCCCGTATGCCTGCCTCGGTCTCAGTGACTGTGTGGAGATATGTCCTCAGGGCGCCGTATCTATAGACCCGGATAAAAATGTCGCTATCATCGACCCCGATAAGTGCACCGGCTGCGGACTTTGTGTCACCGAATGCCCGCAGGACCTCATTGAGCTGGTACCGGCTGGAACCAAGATTGCCTTTCTCTGTAACTACCAACCATTAAAGAATATTCCGGGTAGGGAGAGGTGTGATTTGGGCTGCATCCACTGCCGAAAGTGCTTTAAGGCTTGTGAAGACGAAGCCATAGAGTGGAACAAGGAGACAGCCCTGCCTGAATTTAACCAGGAGAAATGCACTCTCTGCCTTAAGTGTATTGAGGCGTGTGAACAGAATACGCTGGCTGATTTCACCAAGATAGGAAAAGAGAAAGAGGTCGAACTGGTCTCAGTATAATAAAAGATACCCTAACAAATATAAATACATAAAATGCGAGTTATCGCTGGCAAAGCTAAAGGACACCGACTTAAAGTACCCAAGGGTACCCCGACTCGGCCGGCAACAGATTTAGTCCGCGGTGCGATTTTCTCTATCCTAGAGTCTACCGCCTGCGATTGGACACGAGTGCTTGATTTGTTCTCCGGTAGCGGCGCCTTAGGTATTGAGGCGCTAAGTCGTGGTGCCCAGTGGGTTGATTTTGTTGACCGCGAGCCGCGGTGCTGTGCTATAATTAGGCAAAATCTAGAAAAGACACGGCTTACTGCACAAGCTCATGTTTATTGTTGTGATGTCGCCAAAGCAATCCTCTTTCTTGATAAGGAGTACAGCATCATACTAATGGACCCACCCTATTCTAATCCGTCTATAGGCGAGCTAGTAACCAAACTGGCAACCTCCAGACTAGTTGGGCCAAACTCAACCTTGGTGGTAACCCACTCCCCCCGTCTTCCCCTGGCTCCAGCTTATGCCGCACTCTGCCTCACCAAAGAGCGCCGTCACGGAGATAGTTGTATTTCAATATACCGAAAGGAGACCAAGCCTTGACCATTGCCATCTATCCCGGCAGCTTTGACCCTATAACCAACGGGCATCTTGATATTATCATCAGAGCCACTAAACTATTCGACAGGCTAATTATTGGGGTCTATGAAACCCCGGAGAAGTCTCTTCTCTTCACTGCCGAAGAGAGGGCAGAACTGGTAAGGCAGGCCGTAGCTACGCTGCCTAATGTTGAGGTAAGAGTTTTTTCCGGGCTGACCGTTAACTTTGCTAAGGAGCTAAAGGCACAGACTATAGTACGCGGGCTGAGAATGAGCGCCGACTTCGAGCGGGAATTCGATTTGGCCATGATGAACAAAAAGTTGTCCCCCGATATAGAGCTAGTCTGCCTAATGTCAGACCTGAAATACCAGTTCCTCAGCTCCAGCCTGCTCAAGGAAGCCGCCAGGCTGGGTGGCAATGTTAATGACCTTGTCCCCAAACACGTAGCCATAGCTCTAACAAGGAAGGTTAATAGAAAAATGTAGAAATTACCCTAAACCGAGCGTATTATGAAAGCGAAGTAATTCCTCAGGAACAAAGACAGGAGGTATATATGGCGTACAAAATTACTGATGAGTGTATTAGCTGCGGAGCCTGTGAACCGGAATGCCCCAATGAGGCAATTAGTGAAGGGGAGACAATCTATGTGATTGACCCCGATAAGTGCACCGAGTGCGTTGGCAGCCATGAAGAGTCCAAGTGTGTTGAAGTCTGCCCGGTTGATTGCTGTGAACTTGACCCCGAGCATGCTGAGACTAAAGAGCAGCTCCTGGAGAAATGGCACCGGCTGCACCCAGATGAGGAGCCAGCCGCCGGAACCTACTAGGGCTGAAACTAACCATAGGAAGCAAAATCCCCGTTAGACTAACTAATATTAGTTAGTCTAACGGGGATTAATCATTGCCTCGCTGGCATGAGACCCTAGATAAGGGCTGCCAATAACCAACTACTCAAAGAAAGATCGTATGGTATCAAATTCCTCAGGTAGTAGTGCCAGCACCTTAGGAAACTGGTCTAATAAAATAGGGGCTATGTTTGATTCGGCAATCGCCCCCGATATACCCAGGTATTTGACCCAAATAGCCAAAAGGGCACCACAGAACATGGCTCCTATCATAAAACCAAGGATAGCGCCCACCAGCCGGTTAGCCCAACCAAGCATTATCGCTGAAGTCACCTGCTCCAGGAGGCGTGCCAGCACCACCGCAATTACCATCACACCAATGAATATGATAGCAAAGGCCGCCACCTTCGCCCAACCGGGTGAGGAAATAAACGTTAGCTGTTCAGAAAAGGGGATATAATAGCGACCCGCCAGGAATATGCCAAGCACCAATCCAGCTAGGGTTAATGCCGCCTTTATTATCCCCTTTCTCAGTCCGATAAAGGTGGTAACACCTACCACCACGATGATAACGATATCGAGCCAATTCATAGAAAATTGCTTGCCTTACCTCTGTCTACGATGTCTTCATCATCCATAATATCACCCGTAATGGAGAGCATCAATAGGATTCAGCCTGGATGCTCTCAGTGCTGGGTATATCCCCGAGACAATGCCGATGAAAATAGCCACTGAAATCGCCAAGCCTATGATATCCGGCGATACCACCGCCACAAACGCCCCGTCACCAAAATTGAAACCTGAAAAAAGCCGCGCCATAACCACGCCACCGACTATACCAATACCACTGCCGACCAGGCTGAGCACCGCCGCCTCGAGCAGGAACTGGCGTAAGATATCCCGCCGCTTTGCCCCCACCGCCTTACGAATACCTATCTCCCGGGTTCGTTCGGTTACCGAAACCAGCATAATGTTCATAATGCCGATGCCACCAACGAGCAAGGAAATACCGGCAATGGCTCCCAGAAACAGAGTAAGCATCCCGGTTATCTGCTGCAACGTACCAAGTATCTGCTCCTGGCTAATAACCGAAAAGTCATCTTCATCATCAGCGGCCAACCGATGGCGCTGCCGTAAAACAGCCTCAATATCATAAATCGCACTGTCTATAGCTTCGGCACTGGCTGCCTGGACTATTATTGATTGAACAGCATCTTCGCCACTAACTGTGCGCTGGGTAAATAGCCGGGTGTGATAGGTAGTGATTGGTACTACAACTAGCTCATCCTGGCTAACCCCCATAATCGCGCCACCTTTAGCTTCCAGAACCCCAACAACCGTAAACCGACGCCCTTTAATCTTAACCCTTTGTCCGACAGGGTCGTCCGAGCCAAAAAGGTCGGTAGCTACTTTATCCCCCAGTACCACCACCGAATCTCTATGCGACATATTCCTTTCGGAGATGAATTGCCCTGAGGCTAAAGAGTAATTCATGACTCCCATATATGCTGGAGTAGTACCGGTTATGGCGATGGTAACGCTTTCGTTGCCTGCGATTACGTCAGCATAGCTGCTGCCAACCGGGGCTACGGCGGCCACCGAACGAACGTGAGATGGGTCAGCCAAAGCCTCGGCATCATCCACACTAAGCGTAGGCGTGCTCCCAGCCAGTCCACCGAACCCCGACGCGCCCGGCGTACTAGGCATAACGTAGATAGCATTAGTGCCCAGCGCTTCGAAGGTGGAGGTAATACTGGCTTCAACCCCTCTCCCTATCGACATAAGCCCAATTACGGCGGCAACACCAATTATTATACCCAGCATGGTTAAGGAGGAACGCAGCTTATTGGTCGAGAGTGATTTTAGGGCAAGAACTAGATAGTCTCTAAACTTCACCGGCTCATCATCCTCCCATCCTGAAGGCGAATGATACGCTCAGCTTGAGCGGCGATATCTGCCTCATGGGTAATGAGAACTACAGTCTTACCTTCCCGGTGAAGCTGCTGGAAAATAGACATAATCTCGGCAGAAGAGTGAGTGTCAAGATTACCCGTTGGCTCATCGGCTAGAATGAGAGACGGATTATTAACCAGTGCCCGGGCGATAGCTACCCGCTGTTGTTCACCCCCCGACATCTCAGTAGGTTTGTGGTTAGCCCTCTCCCCCAATCCTACCCGCTCCAATGCTTCGCCAGCACGTTCCCGTCTCCGGCGGACACTACCACTATAAATAAGAGGCAGCTCAACATTGGCCAAAGCCGTTGCCCGCGGCAGCAGGTTAAAGTCCTGAAAGACAAAACCAAACTCTTTATTCCTCATCTCCGCCAGCTGGTTATCATTAAGCTGGCTGACATCAACCCCCTTAAACAGATACCTGCCGGAAGCAGGTCTGTCTAGCAAGCCGATTACGTTCAGCATGGTAGATTTACCTGAACCTGAGGCACCAATAATCGCAATCATTTCGCCCTCAGCGATAGAGAGAGTCACCCCTCTCAAGGCATAAACCTCTACCTTACCCATGTGGTAAACCTTGGTAATGTTTTCCAGCTCAACCATATCTTTAGACCTATAATAGCCAATATTTTTGGGTTTATTACCTAATGCGGCGGCCCAAAAGGAAACCCCGGGCTACCTGATGTGCCTGATTCCACCGGCACTTCTATAGCCACTATTTCACCCTTACTAAGCCCAGCCTTAATCTCGGTCTGGAAACCATCACTGATACCGATAACTACCGACCGCTCCTCAAACTCCTTAATTCCTTCGGGTTCCCTATCAACCATCACCCAAACTACAGGATTACCCTGACTATCATACTTAATCGCCCGGTCGGGTACCAGCAAGGCATCACTCCGCTCACTAAGCACAATATCTGCGGTGGCACTCATACCGACCCTCAGACCAGAACCCTCAGGAACCTCAAAGCCAACCTTAACACTATATAATACCAAGCCGGCCTCTACCGTCGGCATTGGAGAAATGGAAATAACACTGCCCTCAAGTTGACGGCCCGGCAGGGCATCGATTTCAATAATGACCCTCTGTCTCCACTCTACACCGGGAATATCTATTTCATCTAGCTCCACAACCAGCTCCATACTGCTAGTGTCGATTAGGTGGACAATGGTCACCTGCGATACCGTCGGGGGTGGGATAATGTCCCCTTCCTCAACAGATACACTGGCCACGACTCCAGCAAAGGGAGCCATGATGGTTTCTATTTCCAGGGCACTTTGTGCTTCCTCCAGAGCCTGCTCAGCAGAATATACCTGCAACTCCAGTATTTCTATCTGGTCCTCATCACGCTCATTTAGCATGGCGTCCAACGTGTCCTCAGCCATCTCCAGCCTAATTTCGGCATTTAATACCTCCGTCTGCCACTGCAGTACTTCCCACTCACCACCATGACTGAGCGCATATCTCAGCATATCATCAGCTATATCCAGGAAATCCTCAGCATCCTCTACCGCCTGCTCAGCATCACTAATTTCCTCCTCGGTAAAAGGATTTTCAGCCTGGTCCAGGTTATATCTTGCCTGCATCAGCGCTACCTCCGCATGGGTCACCGCCAGCTCTAAAGCCTCCCTGTCCTGGGGAACTAACACGGCCAGCACCTGGCCCTTGCTGACCACATCGCCCTCCTCAACATATATCCTACTCACCTCACCACCACCGTCAAAAGCCAACTTTGCTTCATCAGAGACTTCTATAGAGCCACTGCCACTGACGCTAACGGTTAAATCACCGCGAATCACCTCGACCAGTTGCCCGGTAAACTCTTCTTCATCTCCCCCACCACTAACCGGGCGACAGGCCACCGTGCCAGCTAAAGTCAGGCACAAGATTACGATAGCGACAATTTTCCAGCGTTTCACCTTGACTCATCCCCTTTCTCTGCCTTGGCTGCTTTTGACTTATGCTCTTTCACTATCTTCTCGAAGTGGGCAAGCCCTTCACTCATCATGCTCAGCATTTCTTCCATGACATCAGCTGGGAGTAATACTAACATTCTCTTTTCAGGGCCGGTAAAAAATAGGAGTGTAGTTCCGGTATCTATACCTAACTCTTTGCGAGCATTGACCGGTATCACTATTTGTCCTTTAGGCCCAACCGTAGCTGAGCCAAAACATCGGTGCTTACCCATACCACGTTTAATTCTCATGATACCTCCTATCTTACAAGTATTATATATCTGAATATTCTTTATTATGCCACTTGTAGGATAAATTGTCAAATGGCTGTCACAAAGTTAAGGGCTTAAATTCAAGCTGCTTACCCTCAATAACATGCAGAGGATGGCACACCTTAAAGAATACAAATCCTCCTCCATCACAAAAAGGGGGAAGCAAAAGGCAAGGCAATAAACGGTTCTATAGAATGGTTATGATAGATACCTGACCCAACAACCTTGACAAAACCAGGGTACAAGTTACTAATTATCCAATTCTTTGGCTCTATTATAGGCGGCGGTAACTGCCTGCTTTATTAGTTCAGCAAACTGTCCTTTTTCTAACTCAGCTAGTGCCTCAGCCGTGGTGCCGCCGGGGGAGGTTACCATTCGGCGCAGCTCCGCCGGCAACTTATCCGAGCGCTGCATAAAGTGCGCTGAGCCCAGGACTGTCTGCTGGACCAGCTTCTGCGCTATCTCATAAGAAAGCCCGATATGCATCGCCGCACTAGTCAACGCTTCGGTAAAGAGGAAAACATAAGCGGGACCGCTGCCACTTACGGCGGTGGCCATATCAATATACTTCTCATCATCAACATAAATCTCCTTACCCATGGCACCAAGAATAGAGCCAGCCCACTTCCTCTGCTCCCTGGTTACCTCAGCGGTGGCTGCCCAGACACTCATCCCCTCGCCTATCTGAGCAGGGGCATTGGGCATCACCCGCACTATCTGACGATAGCCAAGTCCCCGGCACAGGGTACCAATTCTGGCCCCGGCAATGATAGATAATACCAGTTGTGGTGACCTAAACTCCTCATTAAGCCCCACCATTACCTCAGCTAGCTGCTGGGGCTTAATTGCCAGAATCACCACATCTACTCCCCCAATAGCTTCGTGATTATCACTCGCCACACTAACCCCATATTTTCGCTCCAGATACTCACGGCGAGACTCGCTAATATCACTAACCGTGATAGCCCCTTTGGCGCTAAGCCCCTTAGTCAAGATGGCAGTTAGCATTGCCTCACCCATATTGCCGCCGCCGATAAAGGTTATTTTCATACTGACTTCCTTACCTCCTCTTTGAGATTGTTTATCAACCTCACCACTTCTAACTCCCAATTTAGTAACCCTATCCCCTTTATCCCCTTCCCCTTGCCAAGGGGAAGTATACTTTTGACAAACGATTGGGTCTATGGGAAACACGGCATTAACTTCTATTCTGCCAGGAAATACTACCATTCTAATCTGGAGCTTGTCGAGTAGCTCTCGCCTTGTGGATGGGAACTGGAATGCCTCAGTTATATCTATATTGTCTAAGCCCAGTATCTTCTTATCGTCTCTCGGACATTCCTCATACTCATGGCATCTGGGCGATAACAGACCAAGGAAGACGGTGGTTATCTTTAACATTAGTAAACCATCGCCTGTTGTAAAGCTGCCTCAAGCATATAGTTAATGTTGAACAAGAGGGTGTTTAAGAGAGGCGCCAGCCCCTCTTTTTAATAATCATTCCCCCTCTTCCTCGAGGGAGAGGGGGACACAGGGGGTGAGGGTGATAACAAATCCAGGGCTATAACTAACACTAAACGAGTGATATAATTAGGTTAAAGGGTAAAGGTGGTAGCTATGCACAAGGCAATGCTCTATGAGAAGCTGCCCAACTCCAGAGTTAGGTGTAATATCTGTCAGTGGCGCTGCCTTATCAATCCGGATAAACTCGGTGTTTGCCGTATGTACCAGAATAGGGATGGCGTCCTGTATAACTTAAACTATGCCCAGATATCATCAGTAGCCGCTGACCCGATTGAAAAGAAGCCCCTGTTCCATTTCTTCCCCGGCACTCTAGCCCTCTCTCTGGGTAGCTGGGGGTGCAACTTCCACTGCCAGGACTGCCAGAACTGGGAAATATCCTGCCAGGAGACCCCAGAGCCACGTCGTGGGCCGCGTGAAATTCAACCTCAAGTAGCAGTAGAAATGGCCAAGAGCCACCAGTGCGCCGGCATTGCCTGGACATACAATGAACCCAGTATCTGGTTTGAATATACCCTTGACTCAGCCAAGCTAGCCAAGAAAAATAACCTGTATACCGTCTATGTGACCAACGGCTACCTGACCCCTGAGGCCCTGGATACTATTGGACCCTATCTGGATGCTTGGCGGGTTGATGTTAAGGGCTTCTCTGATTCCCTCTACCGCGAGCTGGCTAAGATAACCCACTGGCGCGGGGTTTTAGAGGTAGCTGAGCGGGCTAGGCATAAGTGGAATATGCATGTTGAGGTAGTTACCAATATCATCCCCACCATGAACGATGACGACCCGCAACTTGAGGGCATTGCCCGGTGGATACGGGACAAGCTGGGGGAGCTGACCCCGTGGCATGTAACCCGGTTCTACCCCAGCTATCATCTTCAGCACCTCCCCCCAACCCCTATCGCCACCCTGGAGCATGCCTGCGACATCGGGAAGAAGGCTGGCCTCAAGTTCGTTTATGCCGGCAACGTGCCGGGACACAAGAGCGAGAGCACTTTCTGCCACTCCTGTGGTAAACTGAACATAGAAAGGTATGGCTACCAAACCAGGGTAGTCGGTCTGGAAGGCTCAAGGTGCCGGTTCTGCGGGGCAGAGCTCAATTTCAGGACGTCTGGGGCCAAGGGAGGGCACCATGATTAGAAAGCCAGTCGTTGCCGGGCAGTTCTATCCGGCTCAAGCCACCCAACTCAGAGAAATGATTCAGGGGATAGTTGATGAAAAAGTCGAAAAAGAAGACGTCGTCGGCCTGGTGTCACCCCACGCCGGCTATATCTACTCGGGGCCAGTCGCCGGGGCAGTTATATCACGAGTCAAATTCAAGGATACCTTTATCATCCTGGGACCCAATCATTCCGGCATGGGCAAGCCACTCAGCATCATGACCGAGGGCACCTGGGAAACACCCCTGGGGCCGGTAGAGATTGACTCAGAACTGGCTAAGCAGATTCTAGCTGCTTCCAGGCACTTAGAAGAGGACTCCAAGGCACACGAGCACGAACACTCCATTGAGGTTCAAATCCCATTCTTACAGTATTTCAAAAAAGATATTCAGTTCGTGCCCATCACCCTCGCTTACTCCAGCGGTGCCACCTTTAAGGAAATTGGGAAAGAGATAGCCCAGGCTGTTAAGGATTTAAACCGAGAGGCGGTAATCATCGCCTCAAGTGATATGACCCACTACGAGCCACAGGAGTCGGCCCGGCAGAAAGACAATAAGGCGATTGAGGCGATACTGGAGCTTAATGAGGATGAACTTTTAAGACGTGTTGATGAACTTAATATCTCAATGTGTGGCTATGCCCCTACCGCGGCTCTGATAACTGCGGCCAAGGAGCTGGGGGCAACCCGAGCCGAGCTGGTGAGATACCAGACCAGCGGCGATACCACCGGGGATTATTCCACCGTCGTTGGCTATGCCGGGATAATACTGAAGGGGATGTCACCACTGGCTAAATTAGCCAAGAAAACCGTGGAAACCTTTGTTAGAGAGGGTGAGACTCCCCAGCCACCGCAAGAGCTCACCCCTGAGATGAGGGAAAAGACCGGGGTGTTTGTCTCAATCCATAAACTTGGCGGGCTGCGCGGCTGTATCGGCACCTTTGAACCAAACCAGGATAACGTGACTGAGGAGACCATCACCAACGCCGTAAGCTCGGCGACCCGAGACCCCCGCTTCCCCCCAGTCGCCCCCGATGAGCTTAAAGACCTTAAATATAATGTGGATGTCCTCACTGCCCCGGAGCCGATAGACAGTAAAGACCAGCTAGACCCCAAGAAATATGGGGTTATCGTAGAGTGTGGCTTCAGGCGGGGTTTGCTCCTCCCTGACCTTGAGGGAGTGGACACGGTAGATTACCAGATTGACATCTGCCGCCAGAAGGCAGGTATAATGCCCGACGAGCCGATAAAGCTCTACCGCTTTCAGGTGAAGAGGTATAAATAAGTGAATTAGTATAAAGGGAAGAGAATAAAGACTTTGGGAGGGTGCGATGATTACTTTGCAAGGTATGCGATTAAATCAAAAGGGTTACATTCTCTATTTGACCAGCGCCACAATAGAAGAACTTAATAACTGGCGTAATGCGGGCAATATCTATGCAGAGATTTGGAAAAGAGAAAACCCAGAATTTTATCAGAGACAGCCTGACAAAAAGAGATACCACAAAATTGCAGAATATGTAGAGGGGAAATTGCGGATTGAAGAGACCATACTTCCTAGTTCTGTAATCCTGAACATAAGGCAAAAAGGAATTATAGAATTCGAACCCTACGAAAAATCCAAGAGCAAAAAAACTATAGAATCCGGCAGGATTTTAATTCAAGAGGAAGCTTTGCCTTTTTTTGAAGTTGACGGACAGCATCGTGTACGAGGATTGATTGAAGCATATAAAGGGCTTAGGGAAAGCAAATCAGACGATTTTGAAGAGATTAAGTCTTATCCAGTTCCACTGACAATCATAGAAGGACTCGATCGTCCCGCAGAGGCAATGCAGTTTGTTATCATTAACACTACTCAGAAAAAAGTCGATCCTGCTTTAGTGCTAAGAATTCTTTATAAGCGATATAGGGATAAAAGTGAAAAATTAGAGTTCTTTTTAAAGGGAAAATCTTGGCGGCTTTATGCGGTGGCACTGTCTGATGAACTCAATTTAGACCCCAACTCACCATGGTGCGATAAGGTCATTGCACCCGGGGAGAATCGCAAAGGACGAGTTATAAGCGAACAGAATTTTGTGAATAGCTTAGAAACAGTATATCCTAAATTGGAACCTAATATTGAGATAGTTAAGACATATCTGCCTCTTTATTGGAGAGCTATTGCAAGTCTATGGAAGGAATGTGTTGGTGATAATACGGTTAAGTATTCCTTACAGAGAACGAATGGAATAGCCGTTTTTCATTGGCTGTTCCCCTTTGTTTATTTCAAAAGCGTGAGTCTCGGCAATGTCAAACTTCAAGGATTCATACAAATTCTTAAACCTATAAGTAAAAAATTTCCCCCTTCCTTTTGGGAGAGAGGAGGAGAGGCAAAACTATACACTAGTAAAGGCAGCCAAAGAGAACTCGTAGATAAAATGATAGCCGCCACTCTCCCTAAGGGTAAAATATTTAGTTTAGATAGATTGGATAAAAAATTTCAGGGTACTAGAGAAGAAAAAGTTTGGGAGATTGCTTCTAGGCTCATTCCACTACGTCTATACCATTTATTTACAAGTGACAAATTGAGCAGCATTGACGCTGTCGCTACAGGAGTTTACGTTTTCTATTCGTTTACGAAGCAGAAATTATATGTGGGGCGCTCCGGAAAAGCCGACTTAAAATCACGGCTACAGAAACATTTTCAGAATAAAGAGAATGAGTTTCATATTTTCAATTATCGTTTGTGCAAAGAACCTAAAGAGGCTCATGATTTGGAATGTGCTTTATATCACTTATTGCCTGATCACCTGCTAATGAATAAAGAACACCCAAGTGCTTTTGAAGGAAAAAAGTGTCCATTTTGTGTAACTTCAGATTCACTTTAGCATAAAGAAAAGGGAAGGCTTATTCTAACCATAAAGAAGGTGCATTATGGATATGTTTGAAAAAAAGGCTGAGGAGCTAAAACAGAAGGAGGCGCCACTGGCTACCCGGATGAGGCCCACCACCTTCAGTGACTTTGTCGGGCAGGAGCACCTCATCGGCCCGGGACGTGTCCTACGGAAGGGGATTGAGACCGGCAAGGTGCCATCGGTTATCCTGTGGGGGCCCCCGGGCAGCGGCAAAACTACCCTGGCTTACATTATGGCCGATGCTACCGAGTCACACTTCAGCCCGATAAGTGCCGTCAGTGCTGGAGTGGCTGACCTGCGCCGAATCATAGAAGGAGCTACCGACCGCCGCCAGACTATCCACCAGCAGACTATCCTGTTCATTGACGAGATTCATCGTTTTAACAAAGTCCAGCAGGATGCGGTTCTGCCCTATGTTGAGGATGGCACTATTACCCTCATCGGAGCCACTACGGAAAACCCCTCCTTTGAAGTTGTGTCTCCCCTCCTCTCCCGCTGCCAGGTTCTGGCGCTAAATCCGCTTATCGATGATGAAATTCAGCTCATAATCACCAGAGCCCTCAAGGATACCATACGCGGTCTGGGTGCCTTTAACGTAGAGCTGGATTCCAAGGCCCTAGACCACCTTATTACTGTATCCAATAATGATGCTAGAGTTGCCTTAAATGCTCTGGAAATGGCCACCCTGGCGACACCGCCGGATGCTGATGGCAGGCGTCGCATCTCACTAGCCACCATTGAAGATGCCGTCCAGCACCGGGCGCTACGCTACGATAAGGGCGGAGACATACACTACGACACCATATCCGCCCTCCATAAGTCAATGCGGGGCTCAGACCCCGACGCCTCCTTATACTGGCTGGCACGGATGCTGGAGGCAGGAGAAGACCCCCTCTATATTGCCCGCCGTTTAATTCGCTTTGCCTCAGAAGATGTCGGTATGGCTGACCCCCAGGCACTGGTAATCGCCATGGCGGCGCAGCAGGCTGTCCACTTCATTGGCATGCCTGAGGGGAACCTGGCCCTGGCTGAAGCTGCTATCTACCTAGCTACCGCCCCCAAGAGTAATTCCCTATATCAAGCCTACTCCAAGGTTCAGGAGGAAGTTAGGCAGAGCACCGCCGAAGCAGTACCCCTGCACCTGCGAAACCCGGTAACGCCGCTAGTGAAAGAGATGGGCTACGGCCAGGGATATAAATATGCCCATGACTACCCCGAACACTTTGTGGAGCAACAGAACCTGCCCGATGCTCTTCAGGGCAAGCGTTACTATACCCCCAGCAATCAGGGATACGAAAAAAAGATTATCGCCCGCCTCAAAACCTGGTGGCGCGACTTTGGTAAACCGCCTGAAACAAAGGGGCAGGAGGAGACTAAACCGGGTTCGTGAAGAAGCAAGCCGAAAATCGAATGGGGGACAGAGGATTTATAGGTCACTAATTGTGGGGACAAGGACACAAACTTGACAAGTAAATACTTTCCCGATTATAGTTATACTAGAGAATCTTTTTGCTAGACTTCTACAGATAAGCTTATCGCCAATTTGACTGGCGGAAACGTTAACGAGCTTCCCTAAAAATCTTCGATTTTCTTGGGTTTTTATAGTTTGGTTCTCCTGTATGTCAAAATATATTTTTGTTACTGGTGGTGTTGTTAGTTCGGTCGGTAAGGGTATCACTGTCGCTTCCATTGGCACCATTCTAAAGAGCCGCCACATCACGGTATCGGTACAGAAGCTTGACCCCTATCTCAATGTCGACCCGGGAACAATGTCGCCCTATCAACACGGTGAAGTGTTCGTCACCCGAGATGGCGCCGAGACTGACCTTGATTTAGGTAACTACGAGCGTTTCATTGATATTAGCCTTACCGCCGAATCCAATGTTACCTCAGGTCAAATCTACCGCTCAGTTATTGATAAAGAAAGGCGGGGTGATTTCCTGGGGGGTACTATCCAGGTAGTGCCTCACGTTACCGATGAGATTAAGGAAAGGTTCAAAAAGTTAGCCCAGAAATCCCAGGCGGAGGTGGTTATTATAGAAGTCGGTGGCACCGTCGGTGATATTGAAGGACAACCCTTTCTGGAAGCCATCCGGCAGATGAGAAATGATGTCGGGCGGGATAATGTACTCTACATTCATGTTACCTTTCTCCCCTACCTTACCTCAACTGGGGAACTAAAGACCAAGCCTACCCAGCACAGCGTTAATGAACTCAGACGCACTGGTATCCAGCCCGATATCATCGTCTGCCGCAGCGATTACCCCATCTCTGAAGCAATAAGCGATAAAATATCCCTCTTCTGCGATGTGATAAAGCCGGCGGTCATCCCCCTGCCCACCGTAGACACCATCTACGAGGTACCGCTGATCCTTGAAGAAGAAGGGCTAGGGCAATTAGTGGTGGATAAGCTTGGTCTTGAAGCCCATGATGCCGACCTGAGCCAGTGGCAAGAACTGGTCAAACGAATTAAGGAGCCCCTTGAGCCGATCAATATCGCCCTGGTAGGCAAATATGTAGAATTACAGGATGCTTATTTTTCAGTTCGTGAGGCGTTATGCCACGCTGCCCTCTATCATAATAGATGTCTTAACCTGCTCTGGGTGCCCTCTGAAGATTTAGAAAGAGACGAGAGCGATACCCTACTTGGGTCAGTCCAGGGTATTATCGTTCCCGGTGGTTTTGGTGTCAGAGGTATAGAGGGTATGGTAAAGGCAGCCAGTTATGCCCGGAATAACGAAATCCCCTATCTCGGACTGTGTCTCGGGTTGCAGGTTATGGTAATTGAGTTTGCCCGCTATGCTCTGAAATCAACCGAGCCCCACTCCACTGAGTTTTATCCTGATACTTCCTATCCGGTTATTGACCTTCTCCCCAAACAGAAAGCAGTAAAAAGCAAGGGCGGTACCATGCGTCTGGGGGACTACCCCTGCCAGCTGGTGCCCGGTAGCCAGGCGGCTAATGCCTACGGAGAGAGTCTGGTTTACGAGCGCCACCGGCACCGCTACGAATTTAATAATCAATTTCGCGCTCCTCTCCAGAAAGCCGGCATGGTTTATAGCGGCTTGTCCCCTGACGGCAAGCTAGTGGAAATCTGTGAGCTATCTGGTCACCCATGGATGGTAAGTTGTCAGTTCCACCCTGAGTTTAACTCGCGGCCTAACCGTCCTCACCCCCTGTTTCGCAACTTTATTGGGATAGCTAAGGAAACACTACGGGAGGGGGCCCAGCCCTCATTACCCCTTTCCGCATAAATACTCATGCATGATATACAAGATATCTTCAGAATAACTGGGGAACAACAGCCCACCTCCAAAATTAATTCCCCTTACTAAGGGAGAATAAAGAGAGGGAGTATCAAATAAGAACTACAGGGAAGGTTACACCATGAACATTACTGACTTAGAAACCAAGAGCAAAGATGAACTGGTTGTGCTGGCTAAGGAAATGGGTATTTCCAGCTCCGCCAGCCTCAAGAAACAGGACATCATCATGCGCCTGCTGCAGGCACATACCGAACAACAAGGCAATATCTTCTGTGGCGGCATCCTAGAGATTATGAATGACGGCTATGGATTCCTGAGACAAGGCACCCTGCTGCCCAGCTCAGATGATATCTATGTCTCCCAGTCTCAAATACGCCGCTTCAATTTGCGTACCGGTGATATGCTTACCGGTCAGGTCAGGCCGCCCAAGAGTGGCGAGAAATATCGCAGCCTACTCCGGGTAGAAGCCATTAATGATTTCAACCCCGAGCTGGCTACGCGCCGCCCCCATTTTAACGCCCTTACCCCTACCTTCCCCGACAGATTGATTAATCTGGAGACCACCCCCAATGACCTATCCACCCGACTCATAAATCTTATCACCCCCATTGGCCGGGGACAGCGGGGCTTAATTGTGTCCCCACCCAAGGCCGGCAAGACAGTGCTGCTCAAATCTATAGCCAGTGCCGTCACCACTAACTATAATGACCTTCACCTTATGGTTTGCCTTATTGGAGAGCGGCCGGAGGAGGTTACCGATATGAAACGCTCGGTCAAGGGTGATGTGATAAGTGCTACCTTTGACGAACCGGTTGAGAATCATACCCGTGTGGCTGAGTTGGCCCTGGAGAGAGCTAAGCGACTGGTGGAGAGTGGTAAAGACGTAGTCATTCTCCTTGATGGTATTACCCGGCTTACCCGTTCCTACAATCTGGCGGTGCCCTCCAGTGGCCGCACCCTATCCGGCGGCATTGACCCGGCGGCTCTGCACCCAGCCAAGCGCTTCTTTGGCGCCGCCCGCAATATGGATGAGGGTGGCAGTCTGACCATCATCGCTACCTGCCTCATTGACACTGGCAGTCGTATGGATGATCTCATCTACGAGGAGTTCAAGGGAACGGGTAATATGGAACTCCACCTCAACCGCCGGTTAGCGGAACGCCGAACCTTCCCCGCCATAGATATCCAGCGCAGTAGCACCCGGCGGGAAGAACTACTTGTGGATGAAAAGGACCTAAAGCAGATCTGGCTACTGCGGCGAATGGTATCTATGATTGCCTCTGACTCAATCAACTTTGCGGAAACCACAGAACGAGTCCTTGACCGCCTGCGCAAGACAAAAACCAACGCTGAATTCCTGGCTAACCTGACTAAGGAAACATAGGGGATAGTAAGGAACTTAAGGTTGACACCCCTTCTGCTAGAGGTTATACTGTAACAACGCAGCGCGGGGTGGAGCAGTGGAAGCTCGTCGGGCTCATAACCCGAAGGTCGTTGGTTCGAATCCAACCCCCGCTACCAAAGAAATGATAGGGCACGGCTACTTGAGTTGTGCCTTCTTCTTTTTGGTGGGACATTCAGCCACTACCAGCAAAGTCTAATCCCCAAGATTATAATCCCAACCTCCAATTCAAGAAGTGGTATAATGATTCGGGGGAATGCAGTCAATTTCGCCACTAGGACTAGGTATCAGATTGCCAATTCAGCAGATTCTTTGAGGGGCTGCATAAATGGCTATGGTGCAAACGTGGGAAGACAAGTGGAAGAGAATCAATAGTAAGTTTGCTACGTGCAAGTCCGAGTGTATCACGCACTACCGCTCCGATGATAAGTGCAGGGACAGCATTGAGGCTATCGTGGCTGATATTTGGAATTTGAAAGATTGGC
>SDBS01000247.1_pt1 | contig 48969 bp, 50 predicted proteins | sample 2277091 | NCBI WGS metagenome assembly SDBS01 (sample SAMN10404972, study PRJNA504765) | marine sediment metagenome | isolation source: marine sediment core GS10_PC15, 163 cmbsf | place: Arctic Ocean: Southern Knipovich Ridge | collected 2010 | reverse complement strand
CTAAGAAGCAGCTAGACTTATCCATTGAGGTAGCTAAAATTCTACCTGTTTTTCTTGATGATTTATTCCTAAAAACATTTGACTATTCCTCTAAGGTGGGTTATGATGTGTCTTCCGTTCCCTCAATAAAAATATAAGATTTCTGAAAGAGCTAAGAATCTTTAATTTGTTAATCATTTTGAAATCTGTGTAATCAGAGCTTTCTAATCTGTCAGAAAGCTTAAAATTTCTTTGACATAACTACTTATTTCTGGTATTTTGAGCTTATGAATAATCTAAAGGTAAGTGTCATTATTCCAACCTATAACAGACGAAGGGATTTGGAAAAACTTCTTAATGCACTGAAAAAAGAATTCACCTCTTTCTCTGACTTTGAGGTTATTGTTGTGGATGATGGTTCTTCCGATGGAACAAGTGAGTTTCTTCAGACATTCAAGTCTCCTTTTAGGTTAGTAAGGGTAATCCACAATGAAAATAAAGGCAGTGCTGTTAGTAGAAATGATGGAATAAAGAAAGCCAATAATGAGATCATTCTTTTTCTTGATGATGATCTAGTCCCAGCATCAGGTATCCTTTTCAATCACGTTAAAAACCACAAGAATAAGAATTGCGCTGTTATTGGGAATATTCTGTACAGAGAGACATTTAAGACCCGATGGGTTTCAAGGTACCTGAGCACGAGAGGCGTGCATAAGATAAAACGAGGGGAGAAGATTCCATTCAAGTGTTTCTGGACAAGTAATGCTTCCATTAGAAGGGAGCATTTGATAAAGGTTGGGTTCTTTGATGAAGCCTTCAAAATCGCTGGTGGAGAAGATACTGAGATTGCATATAGGTTAGAGAAGACAGGGACTGAATTTATTTATGAGGAGAATGCAGTCTGCAACCATAGACCTGTTTCGCTTTCTGAACTTCTTAAAAAGCAGGAATTGTTCGGAAAGAAGGCACTTCCTCTCCTTATCAAGAAGGACAGGATTTTCAGGAAAGTTTTTAAACTAGATTTACAAACTAATCTCATTGTAAAACTATTCCTTCTCCCTTTTGTGTATTGGGCTATCTATCTGCTCGCTCGAGTCTTAAATTTCGTTTATCTTCCTCCACTTTTAATTGACTACCTCTTGTACGCAATCCGGGGGCAGTCCTTGAAATTATAAATCTTATTGATAACTTGTATTAAATGATTTTAAAATAGTATGGCGAGATCATTGCGAATAGATTATTCTGGAGCACTTAATCATATTTTTTCGGAGGGAACAGGAAAGAGAACATTTTTTTAGATCCTGCAGATAGATTGCGGTTTCAGGAGTTTCTTCCAGAGATAAAGGACTGACCACAACCTGTATCCCCAATTAGAAGGGTTTTTTCTTCATTTTAAAATTGCAATAAAGAATCCCTTCACTGGAGATTCTTACTGTTTTTTCCTTCCAGTAATACCCTTCACATGAAGCATGAATATTGTAGATACCCTCCTTCAGCTCAATTGTATAAGAACCAACAGTAAACGTTTCCATTTTATTGTAATAATTTTTTCCTGTGATTGTTATCGTTGCATTTAAAGATGTAGTGGTTTTTTCATCGTAAACCCTCCCTTTCAGGATACCAATATCTGTAATTTCTTTTTTTCTGAATATTAGTTTAGAATATATTGTCAATCCAAAATCATAGAGAGAGTTTTGTCTATCGTACCATTTCAAACTGTTTGGAGTGATTACTCCCGCTTTAATGGAGATGTAATCGTGGTCATATTTCAATCCGTAATCATAGTTCCTACCATCAATACTAAAATAGGGTTTGAAACCTCGGAAGTTGAAAATCTCCCAATCAAGAAAGATACCAAACGCATTGTTCTGCGGGGTATCCAAATAAGAATCAGTGTTCAGGTTCTTGGTTCGTTCACCATAACCTACATACTTACCTCTTCCGATTCCGACTGAAATATCAGAAAATCCGAAATGCTTACCCATAACTCCAAATATAGAAAATTGTTCCGTGTTCCTTGTTGAATAAACATCTTTCTCCCACTTTGTATCTTCTCCTAAACCAAATGAAGATATGTACTCCTTAGAAGTGATATTATCGATTCCGAAAGCAATACGTGGTTTTGATCTAGTTTCATCCATAAAAAGGTACGTGCAGTTCAGAGCATATGCATCTTTTGTATAGGAGACAAATTCAATCTCAAACTTGTTGAACAATCCGACTCCGATAGCAAAATCCGGGTAATTCGGATAGGGATCTTCGTGGAATATCATTTTTCCAGTTACAGAAACTGCTACACTTTTATGGGGAAGAATTTCTCCTGTTGGAACAGGGGAGATAAACTGCCCAGCAAGGATTGAGTGTAAGAAAAGAAGTATTATAGGAAAGAATAGTTTTTTCATAGTTTTCTAGATGAGATTTGTAATCTGCTTGAAAAAAAATTCAGGTACATGACAAGTTATTTCTATGTAAAAACGTGCGTTTCGTAATCCTAAAAATGATTTTACGGCTCAGGAACGTTGACTAATAAATCAATCATATCCAGTGATCTTTGGTCTTTTGGATTGATTTCAATTGCTTTCTTGAATGCTTTGATTGCTTTTATACGCTCCCTCAACCCCCAGTATGCATAACCCATGTGGTATAAAGCTGATGCATGTTCTTTGCTACATTCAAGGACTTTCTCAAAACTTCCAATTGCAAGTCTGTATTTCTTCATAGAGTTGTATATTATCCCAAGATGATAGTGAGCAATAACCGAACCGGGGTTCTTTTTTAGGAATTTGCTAAATGATTCAATTGCCTGGTTCTGGTCTCCTCTATGGTAATGGGTAAGACCAAGCCAGTAATCAGCCATAGAAAAATCTTTGTTTATTTCAAGTGTCTTTTTTAGTTCTTCAATTGCTTCTTTCAAACAGGCTTTTCTGTAATATGCTATTCCCAGCGCGTAGTGTGCATCTGCAAAATCCTTTTTTAGGTCTATAGCTATCTGATATTCCTTAATACATTTTCTCACATTTCCCATAAGGTAATAGAGATCTCCTACTTGCTTATGATAGAAAGGATTGTTTATATCGATGGAGAGTGCCTTTTCCATCTCTTCAGCTGCAAGGCTCATTTTCCCCTTAAGCCTAAAATTGTGTGATTTCTTAATCGATATTAAAGGAGAAGGTTTATCTCCTATTTTCTCCGCACAGTATGGACAGAATAAAAAATCCTTGTTATCAAATTCTTTACCGCATTCTTTACACTTCATTTTTTCAGAAACCCTTCATATTTACTTTATTCTACATCCTGTCAAAAGGGCTAATGCACCTTTCTTCTTTTGTCCCTGGGCTCCTATGGCTTGAGTCTTTGTTAGAATCCCGGTTCTACACCTACATCCTTTCCGATTTCTTTCAGATTTTCTATAACCTTATTAGAGATTGAAACTGATTCTTTCTGTCTATCTTCATTCTCGAACTCTTTTTCTCCATGGATAAAAATTCTATCCTTTCCTTCCGCCCTTTCAGAAGTCTTCATTGTATCGATAAACTTATCCATGTTGTCTTTGAATTCTTCTTTTGATGTAAATATATCCGGATTAATAGCTCCAAAGAAATGACAGACTCCGGCAGCTTGCTTATTTGAGTAGATTGTAGGTCCAAATGCACCTCCCGATAGAACACCGCTGAGAATGTCAACCATAGAAGCTAGTCCGTATCCCTTGTGGCTTCCCGTTTCTTCTAATGCTCCACCCAATGGGAGAAGACCTCCTCCTTTTCTATTGAGCATATTGTCGAGAACCTTTGCAACTTCAGTTGATGGGTGTCCTTTTTCATCAGTAGCCCATGCATCAGGAATCGGCTTATTCATTCTATTATAGACTTCCAGTTTTCCTCTTGGAACTGTGCTGGTTGCCATATCAAGAACATAAGGTCTGTTGGACTTTGTAGGAGCAGCAAGGCTCAATGGATTTGTTCCAATTATTGCTTGTTTTCCGAATGTTGGCAGCACAAGCGGTGCTGAGTTTGTCAGTGAAATTCCTATAAAATCTTCCTTGAGTGCCATCATTGAATAGTAAGCGGCGATTCCATAGTGATTGGATTCATTTACAGTTGCAAAACATAATCCACTCTCTTTAGTCTTGTCTATAACCATATTCATTGCTTTATGACCTGCAACCTGACCTAACCCGTTTCCAGCTGAAATGAGAAGACTCACAGGTGTCTCCTTAAGAACCTTGATTTCTGTTTTTGGGTTCATTTTGTTATCTTTGATATAGCCAACGTATCGTTTTAACCGAGCTACACCATGTGAGTTAATGCCTCTTCTGTTTGCGGCAATCAGTACGTCAGTAGTTATCTTTGCATCCTCTTCCGGGACACCGAGCTTAATAAAGACATCCTCTGTGAATTTTTTCAATGCTGCAATTTTTATGTCTGTTGATTCTGCCATTTCTACCTCCTGTTAAAATATTTTGGGTTTAATTATGTTTATTAATAAGGAATGCCATCCTTCATTACTGTTTCTACCATGCTCTTTATAAACGGCGGGATAAGTCCCTTTTTGTTTAGTTGTTCTCTTAATTTAATCACTATTTCTGGTGTATCTATTTCCATCGGGCAGTAATCGACACACCTTCCACATAGGGTGCAGGTGAAAGCCATTGGAGCAGCCTTTTCAAATCCCCCTGAAATATAAGCAGTCCAGGGAATGCCAATCCCTCCCATGTACTTATATCCCCAGTACCCTGTAGTTATGGGATAAATAGCACATTCATACATGCAAGCTCCACATCTCACGCATCTCAATATTGGTGCAAGAACAGGGTCCTCTGCTACTTTCCTTCTTCCGCTATCGTAAAGTATTACATGAAATTCCCTCGGACCGTGAGCACCATAGACAATTGTTTTCTCTATATCTCCTGTCTTGCTTGGTCCAGAGACAATAGATACATAGGTCATTGCAAGATAGCCTGCGTATCTTGAGACAACTTCGAGCAATCTGAACCCATCCGAGAGTGTGGGCAGGATTTTTTCTATCCCTGCAAAGACTACATGGACATCAGGTGCGTTTGTAGCAAAACGGATGTTGCCTTCATTTTCAAAGAGAAAAACAGAACCCGTATCTGCTGTTATTGCGTTTGCTCCACTAATGCCAATATCTGCCTCCATAAATTTATCCCGTAGATATTCCCGTGCAAATTCTGTTAGTTTTTTAGGATCAGGCGGAAGGTCTTTATTGGCTATTTTTGAGAAGAGTTCAGCGACCTTTTCTTTTGGGATATTTACAGCTGGTGCAAGTATATGCATTGGTCTTGATTTAAGGCTCTGGACAATGAATTCACCCAGGTCTGTTTCATAGACCGTATTCCCCCATTTCTCAAGATTTTCGTTCATGTCGATCTCTTCTGAAGTGATAGATTTTCCTTTTACGATGGTCTTTCCTGTACCGGTAATCCCTTTCAGTACATTTAAGGCTTCTTCTTTATCCTTTGCATAGTGGAAGTTGCCATGCATTATTTTTACACTTTTCTCTGTCTTCTCAATGAAGTCATCAAAATGCTTTATAACAAAATCCTTTGTTTCCTGGAGTTTCTTCTTTTCTTCCTCTACATGAGGGAATGCTTTGATGGCTTCATCCCTTTTTGCCCTAAATGCATCAACTGCTCTTCTCAAAGCAGTTCTTGTAAATCGGTCTCTTCTCGTCTTGTATATTAACTTCATGTAATCTTTGAACTCTTTGTCCATTATCTACTCCATAGATTTCAATAGAAGTTCGATAATATCCAGCACTTCTATGTTTTTGAATGTTTCACCCCCCTCATAAAGATTCTGATAACAGAAGGGGCAACTCGAAACAACTATTTCTGCTCCTGCGGGAATAAATTGTCTCTCTATTTTTTCCTTTGAAACCTCCACTGAGAGAAGAGGTAAATACGCCCTTACTAGTCCACCTCCACCGCAGCATGAAGAAAGCCCGCGTGTGAACTCAATCTCTTTAAATTTCACCCCGGGAATTGATGTTAATATTTCGCGGGGTTCTTCGTAAACACCATCTCCTTTTCTGCCTATATAGCAGGGGTCATGGTAACAAACAACTGCATCTATAGGTTTAGTAAGTTTTACCTTTCCTTCTTTTATGAGACTGTCGATAAACTGGGAGAGGTGTAGTACCTTATAATTCCTCTTTTTTTGCCCTGTCAGCTTTTGAAGTTCGGTCTTAATTGTTGTATAACAGTGTGCACAGGGTGTTACTACAACATCTACACCACTGTTTTTAATTTCCTCTTCCACCCTTTTCGCCTGTTTCTTTGCTCCACTAGTCGCCCCTGCAAGAAGAACCGGGGCACCACAGCAGACTTCAAGACCGAGCTGACTGTACCCTACATCTGCCAGATCAAGAAACTTTTTGAGATTTTCAAACAGTTTCTTATCTGAACGTGTTGTGCAACCGAAAAAAATTCCTAACTTTTCTATTTCATCCTCCTTGCAATCTCTTTTGCAAACTCCGATGTCTTTATTGGTTCGACATTTTCCATCTGTCTTGCCAGGTCGTAAGTTACTTTTTTATCAAGTATGGTTTTCTCGAGAGCGTTCTGTATCAATACTGCTGCTTCATACCACCCTAAATACTCCAGCATCATGACACCTGAGAGGATGAGGGAACCTGGATTCACCTTATCCATTCCTCTGTATTTTGGGGCTGAACCATGGGTTGCTTCAAAGAGTGCAATATAGTCACCAATGTTACCGCCTGGAGCCATACCTAGTCCTCCAACCTGTGCTGCACATGCATCTGAAAGGTAATCCCCATTGAGATTGGGGAGTGCGATTACAGCATATTCGCTCGGCCTGGTGAGTACCTGCTGGAACATCTGATCTGCTATTCTATCCTTTATTATAATCCTTTCTCCAGGATCGCCCGCTTCCTTTCCTCCTCTCAGGTCTTTAAATGCACCTGGCTTGGTTATTGGAGTGACGCCATCGTCTGCCTTTACTTGATCCCAGAGTTCATCCTCTGTTATTACATAATTCCTGAACTCTTCTACTGCAAGTTCAAAACCCCAGTCCTTGAATGCACCTTCTGTGAATTTCATTATGTTCCCTTTGTGAACCAGGGTAACACTCTTTCTTTTCTTATCGATTGCATACTGGATGGCTTTTTTAACGAGCCTTTTTGTTCCTGTAATGCTGATGGGTTTAATACCCACCCCAGAGTCCTCTCTGATTTTTGCACCCATGTCTTTGTTCAAGAAGTCAATTACTATTTTGACTTCTTTAGTTCCCTGCTCCCATTCTATGCCGGCATAAACATCTTCAGTATTTTCTCGGAATATTACAACATTGAGTGCACCTGGATTTTTGACAGGGGATGGAACACCTTTATAATGCCTGCAAGGTCGTACGCAAGCATATAAATTGAGTACCTTTCTCATGGTAACATTTAAACTTCTGTAACCTCCTGCAACAGGTGTTGTAAGAGGTCCCTTAATAGCAACGAAATGGTCACTAATTGCATCAAATGTTTCTTCAGGAAGGACAGAACCTTTCAATTTGAGCGCCTTCTCACCAGCAAATATCTCCTTCCACTCAATTTTTCTCTTTCCATTGTATGCTATATTGACCGCCTCGTTCCAGACAATCATTGCTGCATTCATTATATCGGGACCGATGCCATCTCCTTCAATGAATGGGATAATTGGATTGTCAGGTACTTTTAATTCTCCATTTTCTACCCTTATTTTTTCTCCCATAAAGACTCCTTTTGCTTAAAAAACGAAATTAAGAAACTTTAGATAAGAAATTACGAAAGTAGGTAATCCGAAAATCCAAAATGCTTTGTCGTATGGATTTCCCAATTTCGGACTTTCAATTTTCTGTCTTTCTAAGATACTTATGTGAGTTGGAAATCTCCATGTTTCTTTATATGTTCTTCTATACCTCCATCTTCAATAATTTTCAGCATAAATGGGGGGATTGGTGATGCAGATATTTCCTCGTTTTTTGTCAGATTTTTTATTTTCCCTGTATTAAGGGATATCTCTAATTCGTCACCTTCATCAATTCTATCAGTATCGACTTCAAGTACAGGAAGACCGACGTTTATTGCATTCCTATAGAATATTCTTGCGAAAGACTTTGCCAAAACACAAGAGACACCTGAGATTTTGATAATCCTTGGTGCATGTTCCCTTGATGAACCCAGGCCGAAATTTTTCGCAGCTGCTATTATATCACCAGGTTTTACCTTCTTTGCAAACTCGGTATCTGCATCCTCAAGAACATGTTTTGCGAGTTCGGGAAGATTGGTTCTAAGGTGAAAATATCTTCCAGGTGCAATGTGGTCCGTTGAAATATCGTTGCCAAATTTCCAGACCTTGCCTTTCAGGACCATCTTTCCTCCTTATTAAAACAACGGAAATTCAGAAATTAGAAATTGAGAATTTGGTTTTCTATTTTCCTAATTTCAATTTTCCTATTTTCATCCTAACATATTTATGGCTATTTACCTTTTGCTACAAAATCTTTAACCCATTCGGATGTCACTGATTTTGGTCTTTCGATTGCTTCGCCCATTGCACGGCTAACTATGAGTTGAGCACACATACCCATTGACCTTGAGACTCCGAACAGAACTGTATAGTACTCAAACTCGGTTAAACCGAAGTGATAGAGCAGACAACCAGAGGAAGCGTCAACATTTGGCCAGGGGTCTTTTGCCTTACCGTGTTCCCTTAGAACATCTGGTATAACCGAGTAGACCATAGCAACAATCTGATAGAGTGGATCATCAGCACATACTTTTGCACCAAATTCATGAAACGCTGCATATCGTGGGTCAGTTACCCGTAAAACTGCATGACCATATCCAGGGATTACCTGTCCAGCATTCAGGGTGTCCCACGCAAATTGTTTTAGTTGATCTTCTGTGGGTACACCACCAAATTTCTCCTTGACCATTATTACCCACCGTAGACACATCTGGTTTGCTAACCCATGTAAAGGTCCAGCCAATCCATTAAGTCCTGCTGAAACAGCATAATATGCATCAGAGAGTGCGGAACCAACACAATGACAGGTATGTGCACTTACGTTTCCACCTTCGTGGTCACAATGTAGAACCAGATACAAGCGCATTAAGTTTGCAAACTCACCTGTTGGATCATCAATCCCCAGCATACGTGCATAATCACCCGCCCAGTCGAGTTCCGGATCAGGGTCAATGCGAGGGCCCTTGTTAAATCGTATACGGTAAATTCCTGCAGCAAGTGTGGGCAATTTAGCAATAAGATTTAGACAATCTTCAAGTGTTGAGTCCCAGTACTCTGTTTTCTTTATACCTTTGGTGTATTCCTTTCTAAAGACTGATTCCTTTTCCATTGCTAAAATTCCAAGGCTGAACATCACCATTGGATGGGAGTCCTTAGGCATTGCATTGAGTATTTCCCAGACATAATCAGGAACTTTAGCGCGGCTTTTCATGTCCTTCTTAAAATCTTCAAGCGAAGCATCATCAGGTAACTCACCAGTTACAAGAAGATAAAAGATTGCTTCAGGTAGTTTATCCTTCAATTCACCGATTGGGGTACCACGTATAATCAATCCTTTATCAGGGGGGACCACAGAAGTATCACAAACAAGAGCCTTAACTCCACGCATTCCACCGTATGCCTGTTTTATTGTAACTTCAGAGATTGCTTTATCTGCATGTTCCTTAACAAAACCTTTAATTTCATCCCGCAACCCAGGGATTTTTTTGGCCAATACTTCTTTTAGTTTAGCCATTTTTATCTCCTTTCTTTTTGATTTAAGAAAACTTTAGACAGATCTAAGAGAATTGTCAAATCTTTACCTATTTTAGTACTTCTCTTGGATCGCTTATTTCACCTCTAAGTGCTGAATAGGCAGCGGTAGCAGGAGAAGAGAGATATATGAAACCTTCTGGATTCCCCATCCTGCCCTTAAAGTTTCTATTCTGTGTGGATAAAACTACCTCACCGTCCCCAAGAGCACCTTCGTGCACCCCAACACAGGGACCGCATCCAGGCGCAAGTACATTCGCTCCAGCTTCGACGAATATTTCTATAAGTCCTTCCTTTAATGCTTTCAGATAGATTTCTCTTGATGCAGGAACAACAATTAGACGAACTCCTGGATGTTTTTTCTTACCCCTTAATATAGAAGCAGCCACATCTAAGTCTTCAAATCTTCCATTGGTACATGTACCGATGAAGACCTGATTAATCTTTATCCCTTTTGCATCTGAGATAGATTTTGTGTTGTCAACAGTATGGGGAAAAGCAATCTGTGGTTCTATCTTTGCTGCATCGATATCGAAAACCTTCTCGTAGTTTGCATCATCATCTGCTCTGATTTCTCTGTATTTATCACCTCTACCTCGGGACTCAAGGTATGCTTTTGTAACATCATCAGTAGGTATAAGTCCTGTTTTAGCACCCGCTTCTATTGACATATTGGCGATGACAAATCTTGATTCCATGTTGAGGTTGCTGATAGTTTCTCCAGTGAATTCCATTGCTTTATAAGTAGCACCATCAGCACCAATCATTCCAATGATATGGAGAATAATATCCTTTGAATAGGTACCTTTCTTGAGTTCTCCGTTAATGAGAAACTTGAAAGTGGAGGGGACACGCATCCAAACCTTTCCTAAAGCAAAGGCAAGTGCAACGTCTGTCGACCCCATACCTGTTGCAAAAGCTCCCAGTGCTCCTGATGTACAGGTGTGTGAATCTGCACCAATGACGATTTCACCGGGATTGGCAAATGTCTCTACAAGCCTCTGATGGCACACACCTTCACCAATTTCAGAGAGGAAAGCCCCTGTCTTCTCTGCAAATTTTCTCAGAATTATGTGGGCATTAGAGAGTTCTTTTCTTGGGCTTGGCGATGCATGATCGAGGAAGAGGATGGTTTTCCTAGGATTAACAACCTTCTCCATGTCCATCTTTTGCAGTACCTGAACAGAGAGGGGCCCTGTTCCGTCCTGGACCATGCTGACATCAACCGTTGCAACTACAATATCTCCGGGTTTTGCATCCTTGCCGCAATGTTCACCAATAATTTTTTCTGCGATTGTTTTACCCATTTCTCTTTTCCTCCAGCTTCATATGTGACTATCTAACAGATCCTATTTGTTTGATTCTGAGTGCTTGCTCTGTCAGTATCACATGAGTCATATGCATGCTTGTTAAATTTTTCACGAGACCATAACAGAAAAATTTTCAGTTGTCAATTAAAATTTTATGTTTATTTAAATATGTTCCCCGAACTGTAGTTTTTGATATTATACTGATTTGCTGGGTTGTTGGGCAGAAAAATAGGTGAATTGCACAATTTTTGTGCAATTCAGGAATAAGCAAATCTCACATTCGATGTTAAGCTCAATAATATATTGGCTTAACAAATCTAATTGGTCCTGGTACAGTTCTTGCACCTAATTAATATCGGAAGAAAGGAGGAATTAAATATGAAATTAGCAATGATGTTGTTGATAACTATACTCTCAGTCTCTTGCTGCAAGATCTTTAGCCCTGACTATGAACCACCTGCTGTTCCGAGAGGTGTTACGAGTATTACTGGGGATGAGAGAGTTTATTTACAATGGTATCCAAACAACGAAGATGACCTTGAAGGGTACAATGTTTATAGGGGATATTCTGCAGTTGGTTATTTCGATTTGATAGAGACTGTTTCTTCGGAGTATTTTGTTGACTATTATGTATCGAACGGAAACACATACTACTATGCTGTATCCGCTTTTGATGTGGCAGGGAACGAGAGTGACCTATCTTATGATCTTGTATATGATACACCAAGACCGGAAGGTACAGATATGCTTGAAAGTTATCTAACGGATCCTAATGATGCCGGGTTTGATTTTTCTACCGAAGATGTTCTTCATTACGAGAATACCCATACTGATATTTATTACGAATACGATGATACTTATGGAATTCATTATATGAATTGTGCAGATATGACTGACATACAGGATTTTGGATACACAGATGATATTGATGATATAAACTACGCTCCAGAACAAGGCTGGTCCTATCTTGGATGGGTGGAACTAATATTGGGGCATGGGTATATAGTCTGGACAAGGGATGACCACTATGCAAAATTCAGGATAACAGAGCTTGATGATGGTTGGTGCAGATTTGACTGGGCATATCAGGTTGATGAAGGGAATGGTGAACTTGTTTTTCCACCTGGAGAATTAGAAAAGGTTAATAAGAGTCAAATAAGAAAAGGAGGTAAAGATGGCTAAAAGAATATTCCTTGCGATTTGTCTTGTAGCCCTTGTTTTTTCCTTTACAGCAGAGAGGGTAGAGGCAAATCCACGTTGGTATGGCCCTCCCTGGACATGGGGTTACTATGTTAGTTATTACAGTTGGCAGCCATATTACTATGATTGGTATCCTGGTTGGTATGACCACGATTGTTATGACTACTATTCGTATGACTGCTACTGGGGACCACGTTACTATTGTTGTTATTCACCTGGATGGTATGTAAGTTTCTGGATGGCTCGGGGTTTTTATTCTTACTATTGCTACAATCCTTACAGTTACTGGCACTACTATCCACCACCACCTTATTATGGTTACTATGCATGGAATAACTACCACTACCCTGATTACTACTGGGATGGACATGGAAGATGGAGAGGTAACTATAATGATGGACATAAACCCTACAGGATAAACACTTTTGGGGGTAGTGGTAAAGAGTATGCTTACCGTAATGTGAAGGGGAATTCAAAGCCACCGAGAAGTTATGGGAAGGAAAAAACTACCACAAAGATTGGGAAAGTCCCTCGCAAAGACCGTAATATTGAGGTTGCAAAGAGGGATCCAGTAAAAAGTGTTGAGAAACCATTAAAGCCTTTACCAATTAAGAAGGGTAAAGAAGTTAGCAAAAAAGAACCAATAGAAATTGTTTATCCTGGTAAGGACTCTAAGAAGGCGCCTTCCAAGAAGTCTGAAGACAGATATAAGGAGAAGGAGGATAGTAAAAAGATTAGTCTCCCTATTGTAAAAAGATCTGGTGAAGATAAGAAAAGGAAAAGTGATGAAGAGAATGAAAAGAAGAAGGTTTCAGACAAAAAACGGGAGGAGCCGTCAAAAACCTCATTCTCCAGGAATAAGAATAGTCCGTCCAATTCCAATTCATCTTCCTCAAAAAAGAAGTACACTTCGTCCAAACCTCAGAACAGAAAATCGGGTTCTAAAGGTAGTAATAAGGGGGAGAGGAGATAAGAATGAAGAGTTTCTCCTTGATGCTTCTTGCTTTTTTGCTAAGTTTCAGTATAGTAATTGCTCAGGAAGACAGCTATTATGAGGTTGATATATCTGTAGATAAGGGAGATGATGCAACATACTATAATGGAGAGCCTATCTTCATCTCATTCAGAACAACTGAAGATGCTTACGTTGTAATATATGATATTGATACTGAAGGCAAACTCAGTCTTATCTTTCCTGAATCAGTGGAAGAGGATGGATTTATCAGGGCGAACAGTACCTATCAAATACCCGAGGATGATGATGACTACAGTCTTAAGATCAAAGGCCCTCCGGGCGAGGAATTTATTTGTGCAGTTACTTCACCTGAACCTTTGAGGATACCTGCAATTTTCAAGGGAGAGGAGGAGGTATATTTTCGAATAGAAGGGGATCCCCTGAGTGCAATAGAAAAAATCAACGAGGAGTTGATAATTGGTACTGGGGGAATATATGACATAGATATCTGTCACTTTTACGTTGAGTATGGAGAGGAGGAGAGGAAATGCCCTCTACCTCCTTTCCCCTTTCCTCCTTTTAGTTGCTCAACGGAGATTGTGTCAACACCAAGGGGTGCAAAGATTTATCTTGATGGAAGATATTTTGGTAAAACACCCGGAGTGATTGCAGGTATCCCCCCTGGGAACCACAGACTTGTTGTAGAAAAAGGTGGCTATTACAGGTATGAAAGAGATATATTTCTTCACAAGGGTGAAAGGGAATTTGTGAAAGTCCATTTGAAATGGAAACTCTGGTAGATAAAATGTAATCAAAGGTCTTCGAGTTGATTTTGAAGACCTTAGAAATGGCTTGACAGGTGTTTACTTTTCTGGTAGAAGTAGCTAAGGAGTGAAATATGAGAAATAGAATCATTTTAGTCTTTATCTTACTGATGATTATCCCTGCATTCTTGCACCCAGTTGAGAGGACAAATAAGGAAACAAAAACGGAAACAAAAGTGAAGCTCGAGAAGGAAACAGAAAAACCCTTCTTTGGGTTCGAGGATAAAGACGAGGATAGAAAGAATGACCTCTTCAGGGACAAAGATGGTGATGGGGTAAACGATGTAACCGGGGAAGAATATAACTGCCCATTCATTTTTGTTGACAAAGACAAAGATGGTAAGAATGATTTATTCCAGGATGCAGATGGTGATGGGGTAAACGATTTAGATACGAATTTTATTGACGCAAATGAAGATGGTATTAATGATAACATTATTGATTTTGATGTAGATGGGATCAATGACATATCCGGCAAACCGAGTTCGAAGAAGGAAAATCTGGAATCTCTTAACATAAATAACACAGATAATTTTATTGATAAGAACAATGATGGGATAAACGATTTGCAACAGGTTAACAAGGATAAGGAAAAGAAGAGACAGTGGACTGATTTCCTGAATGATTATTTTATTGACAAGAACGGAGACGGGATATCTGATATCTGGGAGAAGAAAAGGAAGGCAAAAATTATTGAACCAGTGGAGAAATCTAGGAAGTCCGAAAGTCCAAGTAAAAAGAAAGAAGTTAACGAGAAGAAGCCTGAGAAGGAAAAGAATGAGAAGAGCAGCAGAAAAAACGACAAAAAGAAAACAGGATCCAGCAAGAAATCGAGTAAGAAAAATTCAAAATAAGAATTTTCCCTTCTTAATTTTACCTCTGTTTGTTTCTATTTTCTTAGTATTACCACGCTCAATTAATCCTAAAAGCATCCTTATTCCAATGGATATGACCCAGGTCGATCACCTAAGGGCTTACGGAATTGCATACTGGGTGTTGGAACATGGAGTAGATGTGGAATGGTTGACAAATTATAAAGGCGGTTCTTTCCTCTTTAATGATTTTAAAGAGGTAAGAGATATATGTCTTCTGCGAGGTGTTAGATTTGAGGAAATATCCTCTACTGATGTGGTTTCTATATACAAGATTATTGAAGTAAACAATATGGAGAAAATTATTCTTGAGAAACCACCAGAAATTGCTATTTATACACCAACCAATAAAGAACCCTGGGACGATGCGGTAACACTTGCTCTAACCTATGCAAAGATTCCTTACGAGCAGGTATGGGATGAAGAAGTGCTGAAGGGAGAACTTCTCAAATATGATTGGCTCCACTTACATCATGAAGATTTCACAGGACAGTATGGGAAATTCTATAGTTCATATAGAAATGCGGAGTGGTATAAGGAAGAAGTTAGAATCAACGAGAAGATGGCAGAAAAACTTGGTTTTGAGAAGGTGTGGTATCTCAAACATGCTGTTGCTTTAGAAATAAAACACTATATAGCAAAGGGAGGGTTTCTATTCGCAATGTGTTCTGCACCAATAACTCTTGATATTGCGCTTTCAGCCGAAGATGTTGATATTGTGGACACTCCCTATGATAGTGATCCAATTGATGTAAATTACAAGGATGAGATTGATTTCTCAAAAACCCTTGCGTTTGAGAACTTTGATCTCGAAATTAATCCATTGATTTATGAACATTCAGACGTTGATGTAACGAAGGAGGCACATGGAAGGGGACAGGATATATATTTCTCACTTTTTGAATTCTCAGCAAAGTATGACCCGGTTCCCACAATGCTTACGCAAAACCATACATCATTAATAAAGGAGTTTCTTGGACAGGATTCTGGTTTCAGAAAAGAGAAGATTAGGAAATCCATTGTAATTATGGGAGAAGTAATAGGTACAGAAGAGACAAAATATATACACGGAAATTACGGAGAGGGAACGTTTACATTTTTAGGGGGGCATGACCCAGAGGATTATGCCCATATGGTTGGAGACCCAACTACGAGGCTTGAATTACATAAAAGTTCACCAGGTTACAGATTAATACTAAATAATGTGCTTTTTCCTGCTGCGAAGAAAAAGAGGCTTAAAACATAGCAATTAGAGCAGCGAGGATAGCCAAAACACCAATTGGTAACTCGAATGCGGTGATGATAGTAGAAACCTTCTCTATGGATATCTCTGCCTTTTGGATAAGTCTAAAAAGGCTAAAGAATAAGGTTGTACCAGCAACGAGTGCCATCAGGGCAGCGAAGATATATCTTCCCCCTAAATCAAATGACGATAATCCTACAAGGAAGACAACAATACCAACGGGAATCTTAATTCCATTAAGCAGTTTTATTCCTTCTTCAATTTGAGGTATCTTTGAGAAGATACTCATTACTAATATAAGACCTGCAAAAAGCAACCACTCCATTTTTACTCCTTTTTCTATTAACTTTTTAAATATAGATAAATGATGTAAATTTTTAATTTATATACCACAAATCTTCTCATTTGTCAATCTTTTAAAGTAATGAAAACCACAGAGACACAGAGACACAGAGGAACAAATAATGGGTAATCCCATCCCTACAACCAAGTCATTTTCGACACAGATTACACAGATAATCGCTGATAAGGATTTTATCATAGTACCCATCCACTCCACCAAGTCGTTTCCTTGCTGGTTACTGTTACAGGTTACGTGTTGCGCGTTGCATGTTGCAGTTTTTGTCATTGCGAGTAATCTTGAGTAGTCACAAACGAAGCAATCTAGATTTTCTAAATTAAGTCATTGGGTAATTTGGTCATTCATTTGACATTTGAGCTTTGGGATTTGTCATTCTCCTTATATTCACGCTTTACGCCCTACGCTATTCTCTCCTTACTCTCTTTCCCAGTCGTCCTTCGTCTGTCATCCCTCATCTGTCCTCTGTCTTACTTCAATCTATATAACCCAGATTCTGCAGCCTTTTCTTTATTTCTTCCTCTTCTTCACTTTCGTAAGTATCTGTGTAGCCAAGTTCCTCGAACCTTTCAATAATTTCATTTATTTGGTCAACGGAGGTTATCGTCACATCAGGGAAGCCCGAAGGTTCGAAAGCTTTCATCGCATCGGGTAAAATGGATTCGTTATCTTTTTCTTGACACAAATCAGAAGGAACATTAAGGAATACTTCAAAAAAGCATTCATTATTTTCTCTGAATGTCTGAAGAAATTCCTTCTTGGGAACAGTAGTTGTTATTATAACATTCTGTCCACCTTGTACAAGTATTGCTATAAGACTATTCAATCTTTCCATTATTGTTTTCCAGTTATCCTCCGAATAATCAATCTCTGGGAAAAGTGATTTTCGTAAGGTTTCCTGGTCAATAATAACTGTTAGGATACCTTTCTTAAGGAGTTCTTCATTTATTTTTTCAGCAACCTTTGTTTTACCTGAAAAGGGTAAACCTCTGATGAGTATAACCATCCCTTTCATAAACCTTCTCCTTTTTAAACCGAATCTCTTTGAGTGTGAAAATACTTAACACAGTTAAAAGAGACCGTGCCAAAATACCGCTTTAAGGTTGCCACTACTTAATTACCTTCCCTTCCATATCTTCGGGAGGAGCAATTCCGAAATAGTCCAGGATGGTCGGTGCAACATCCTTTATATTAAGGTTTTGCAATTTCTTGGCGTTATTGCTGTTCTTTAACACAAAAACGCCATTGTAATCATGCATTGCATCGTCAGGTCCTGTATCATTTTCGTCAGTTATGTATTTATTGTACCCCATGCTGGAAATGGATCTATAGTAAAGATCACCGAAGAAAGCCATCAGGTCTGGTGGATTTCCTTTTACCTCGGGATATAACTCATCTGGTTTTCTGATAATCGTTCCTTTGGGTCCATCCCCCATAATCCCGTCCTTTATTTCATTAATTGTTTTTTCGTAGTCATTTCTATCAACATTTCCGTATCTCTCTCTTGTTTTTAAATTAATGAATATCCTTCCATAGTAACCACCCCATCCCCATGCAGAGGTGTTTCTCCAATCAATATCAAGGTTTGAAAATCGTTCAGGTTTGCGCGGATATGATTTGAGTTTTAGATATCCGTTTTTTAAGAACCATTCGTTTATTGCAAAACATCCATCCATTCTTTTAGCTCCGTGGTCAGAGACAATCATAATCCCTGTTTTTTCAGGTATCAAATCCAGTATTTCACCAATTTTCTCATCTATTAACTTGTAGTAATCAAGAATCACATCAGAGTGAGGGCTATCAGGAGTGTACTTCCTGTGGGTTGGGTCAAGGTATTTCCAGAATGCATGGTGAATCCTATCTGTTCCCATCTCTACTATCATTGCAAAATCCCATTCGTTTTCTCTTAAAAGGTGCCTAAAGAGTTTAAACCGTCTCTCTGTCATATCAAGTATTTGTGCTTTTATAGAGTCCTTTTTATCCGTTCTGAAGTCTTTCACATCAACCTTATAATCACCAACTACAACCTTTATGTCTTCTTTTAATTTCTCTGGGAATGTGTAATTTGCATCTACCGATGGTGTCATGAACCCACTAACGAGTATACCATTCACACTGTAAGGTGGGTATGTTTGTGGAATTCCAACAAGGATGACTTTTTTGTGGTTATCTCCAAGTATTTCCCATACCTTCCTCTCTTTTATGGTGCTCGAATTAGCAATCTGTATATCGCTATATGAATAGCCCTTTCGTGACCTGAACCCGTAGCACCCAAGTCTCCCAGGGTTTTTTGATGTGAGCATAGACATCCATGCAGGTATAGTAATAGGTGGCATTATTGTCCTTAGAGACCCATGTGTAGAACTATCAATTATATTTTTCATAACAGGGAGTTTATCCTTCCATTTCTCAAAGAGCAGAGCTGGTGGGACGCAGTCGAGTCCAAAAACGATTAGTTTATTCTCCATCTTATTCCTCTATAATAATCAGTTTTTCCCCAAGGGTTTTCTTTAACTCTTCAATGTTGTAGCTTGAGATTACATATGGAAGTAACGGACCTTTGGGTCTTGAAGCTACAACGAGGTTCACATTTTCTTCTTCCTGAACTTTTATAATTTCATCAACAAATCGACCTTTCCTTAAGATTTTCTTCAAATGTATATTTTTTTCTTTTGCAAGTTTTCCTGTTCGTTCAAGCTCTGAATGTGCTCTTTTCTTATATTCTTCAAGAATTGTTGTTTTCAAATCATCCATTGGTTTAGGACCCAGGAAACCAATATACATAAGAAGGGAAGAAACAGATTCAGGTATTTCTTCATCGAGAACAAAGATAGCAATGAGTTCATACCCTTCTTTTTCTGCCTTAGATATTGAATATGAGACAGCTGAAGAGGAGAAACTGATATTAGATAGAGCAAGCATTATCTTCTTCATGGTTTCAGTCCTATTAATGGCCAGTAAAACCTGACCATAAGGTTAAAGATTAATAGAGAGATAATATTCAGGAAAAAACCCAGTCTGAGTGAGTCCTTTACACGATAGTAACCTGATGAGTATGCGATGGCATTCGCTGGTGTACTTATGGGCAGACAGAAGGCAAGACCTGATGGAACTGCTACAGCGAATGTTGTAATAACCGGGTTTATACCAAAGCCTCTTCCAAGACTGAATGCAACAGGAAGTATACAGGCAAGCGCTGCAACATTACTCATGCCTTCCGTTAATATAATACTAACCAAACTTATTACGAATATGAAGATATAGGGAGAGAGAATCCTGTTGCCTATGATTGATCTTGCTAACCAGGATGCAGCGCCAGTAATCTCAAGTGCAGAACCAAGGGCAATTGCCCCACCATACATTAGAATGATTCCCCAATTGATATAATTCTCGATATCCTTCCAATTAATTATCCTGAAGATGAAAAGCAGAAGACTTCCAAGTATAGCAATTACTGCGAGCCCAAGGTAACCTGAAAGGAAAACCCAGGAGAGTATTGTTATAACAATGATAAAAGCAGTTCCCTTTTCAGAGGTTTTCATTTTACCCATTGCTTTTATCTCAGAAGTTAACCTTCTTTTTGCTCCAGTGACGTCTGAGATATCGATTTTAAAAGTGATTTTCATAAGTATCCATACAACTGTAAGGATGATAATAACAATTGGTACTACAGCAAGCATCCAACCAGAAAAAGAAATAGTCTTATTGTAGTTCTCATAGAGCATACCAACAGCAAGAGGGTTTCGAGCTCCGCCGAGAAATGTTGCAACACCTCCGATGATGGAACCCCAGGCAAGGGCAAGGAAAAGGATTTTTCCGTAATTTTCTTTTTTGGGTGTCAGGTTCAACCCATTAGCAATCTCCAGTACAACTGGAAGCATCAATGCAGCAACTGCATGTTCTGGCATCCAGAATGCAAGGAATGCGCATATGAGGAAAATACCGGTAAAGAGTGATAAAGGAGTTCTATCGAGACTACCTAAAAAGTGGAGAGCGAATCTTCTTGATAGTTTTGTCTTCATCATTGCAGCTGCCAAAATAAATGCTCCCAGTATGAAAAAAACTGCGTTGCTACCAAACAGCGAGAAAACTGTCTTTGCAGGCAGCACCCTCAGTAGTGGTAGAAGGGCAAATACAGAAATTCCTGTTACTGGAAGTGGTAGGGCACCGGTAATCCACATTGTAACTGCGAAGAAAAAAACAGAAAGTGCATTCTGACCTTGTCTTGTAAGCCCTTCCGGTGTTTTCATTAGTAAAAGAAAAATACTTAAGGAGAGTCCAAAGAGGAGGATTATTAATTTTGTTTTCCTCATACATCTTCTTTTACACTTAAAAAGAAGGAATGTCAAGCGAAATGACTTGGTTGTGGGGTAGGGGAAAATGATAAATCTCTGCGTTCTCTGTGTCTCAGTGTCTCTGTGGTTGATGTTAATCTGTGTTCACTTCGCTCTGAGCATGTATGATAACAAGCAATTGCTCAGTGTCGATGACTCTGCCGTGAAAAAGCCTTGGTGGAATGGATGGGTAACTACTACAAATCTTTGCGTAATTTGCGCTCTTTGCGGTAAAAGATCCTCTGCGGTGAAAAAAGACAGCGAAAATTACCCTATCTTACTATTATACACTTTCTTGAGATAGAGATGCTATTAGAGTGCAATCTTATGAAGTAAATACCTGGTTTTAAATCGCGTCCATCCAATCTCACAGTGTAGTATCCCTGCATTTGTTTTTCATTTACTATTTTCTTAACACATCTTCCTGAAATATCATATAGATCTACTTTCACCTTTGTAGGTTTGGGCAATGAGTAATTGAAGATTGTCTCCTTTGAAAATGGGTTAGGGTAGTTCTGTGATAGTCTATAAATCGCAGGGGTGTTTGTACCATCGGTTTGTTCTTCTTTTATTCCTGCTTTTGCAAAGAAATGCATTATTGAATCAGCAAGTGCTTCTTTTGATGATGAAGGAGTACCATCTGTAAGACCTGCGAACTCAAAGGAGACACCAACGGTTCTGTAAGCACCTGCATCGTTAGCTACTCCACAGTTAAACACAGGAGAACTGTTACTAAAGATGCTAAAACCTGTTCCTGTTGGACTGATATGGTCTATCCAGCTGTTTTCTCCATTGTAATCAAAGTTCATTCCATTTGTAAAAGTGCCACCATGTCCCGTAACTGTTGAAAGGTCATTACTCCCATCAGCTGTTGCATTTATTCCAAAGAGCGGAGCAAAATCGTATCCTCCATATTGTGGATCATAATACCAGATATCCCCGCCCTCAAGGTACATGCTTCCTCCATTATTCAGAAAGTTAGCAAGTGCAATTACCTCTGGGGAACCATTTTCAATAACATATTTACTGCCGAATATTCCACAGGAGATAAATATTGTGACATAACTATCAAGTTCTGTTAAGGGGAGTGTCTGGAAATATTTTCCACTATATCCAAGGGATTTTAGTGTTTCATCAATAATAGGTCCACTTGACTGATCCGGTGTAGGATCCCAGACAAGATAATTATATCTTCCAACACATAACTTAAAATGTGATGTATCACTGTACCCGCCTGATGAAGTCACTATTAATGAAAAATCTGCAATATGTCCTATAGGGCTAGTAGGTGATGCTTCTACTGAATATGGATCGAGTTCATTGTTTGTTGTATCACCAGAGGCAATGTCCCCATAACCTGAGATGGAATCGTGAAGTGTGATGTATGGGTCATTAGTGTGTAAAACGGCTTCAACACCTGTTGCTGTAACACCAAAGTTTCTCAAGTATGTTACGAGGTTAACAGTCTCTCCAGGGTCTAAATATTTGTTGTCGTTTCCGTTTGTATCATTAACACTGTGGCTAAAATAGACTACAAAAGGAACTGTAGTTGTGAAATCCAAAGATACGTCATCGGCGAAGACCTTCGCCGTCTCAGTTGCACCTCAACAGTGGTATATCTCGTCAAAGAGAGAAATTTGAATTTGATTGATGTCTAATGGATTTACTCCAGAGAGATGGGACAACTCGTCGTTAATATTAAATCCATAATTATGCCACAAGGAATCAGAGATATCAATTATGTGAAAAGTTGGATTATTTGTCCATGGGCAGTATGTAGTACGCGCACATATGTAAGTCTCTCCTAATAGAAAACCCAATTCATCCAGATAGGAGATCACTACTGCAGCACCAGCCCATGCACTCGAGCTTGCATAGACATAAGATTTTGCATGTACTGTAAAGTCAAGGTCTGTTGACGGTATATTTACTGTTTGGTAGAGTCTGGCGTAGCCACTCCCAATCCCTTTGTACACATATACCTCATAATCAGGATCCGGGTCGTAATGTGTAGCGCGATTGATGATCGTATTTGGACCAGAAGTGATTTGCTCCCAATGAGTTGTAAGTGGTTGTTCAAAATCACCATTTGTAATAAGCTCAACTGCAAGGCATTGAGCGAGAAGAAAAACCAATAGTATACATAATGGTAGTAAAAACTTCATTATTTCCCTCCTGCTACCAAGTTTTCTGATAAAATATACAATATAAATAAGACTATGTCAAGGACAAGAAAACATTGTTTTTTTCTTGACAACTTATATAGAAATTGTTATCTTTGTTTCCAGTAAGTATAAGACAAAATAACTTAAGTAGAGGAGGTAAAGTGAAGCTTTTCAATAAAGTATTACTGTTAGTTGTTTCGTTTGTGCTGCTTATTCTTCTTGGATGTCAATCTCAGTTTATGACCGCAGGCAAAATTTATATTGATCAAAATAATTATGATGCGGCAATAGAGCAATTTAAGAAGGCAATAGAGGCTGAACCTAATAATCCCGAGGCCTACATCTGGCTTGGCAAGGCATATTCATATAAAAAATTGTATGAGGAGTCATGTAAACAAACAGAGAAGGGATTATCAATCGACCCTAAAAAAATAGACCAATTAAGGAATGACCCGTCGTTTGATTACTGGGCTGTCTTCTTTAATGCTGCAATGAAACATGTTGGAAACAAAGAATTTGAACTTGCACTCAAAAGAGTGGAAAGAACATTAGATTTTAGACCAAAAAGTGCTAAATCGTTGAACTACCTTGCCTATTGTTATGTAAAACTACAAAGGAATGAAGATGCAGAGAAAACATATAAAAAGGTAATAGAATTAGTTCCAGATGACATGGAAGCCTACATGAATCTTACAAATTTGTACAGGAGGGACAAGAAGTTAAGTGAGGCAGAAGAAGTAATGAAGGAAGCGAAGAAGATTGTTGAGAATCCCAACTGGCTGAAAGCTGAAAATGAGGAGACCATAAAACAGAGAAAGAAGTCAGCAGCTGAAGTTTATATAGAACTGGGGAATATCTTGCTGCAGCAGGAAAAACCAGAAGAATCAGAGGTGGTTTTAAGAAAGGCAGTTGAACTTGTTCCTGATGATAAGGATGCAAATTTCAACTATGGAGTCGCACTTTATCAACTAAAAAAATATAGTGATGCGATCAAACCTTTTCAGAAGGTGATTTCGTTGGACTCCTTGGACATAGAGGGATATTACTATCTTGGTGCTGCATATCTCAAAGCAGAAAAATATAATGATGTCATTGAAACATGCACAAAGCTGTTAGAAATTGATCCTGAATACTGTGAAGCATATATTAATCGTGCTTATGCACAGAGAGAACTCGGTAACACTGATGCTGCCTACAATGATGCCAAATTGGGAACTGAGTGTCAGGAAAGAAGGGAAAAGGAATAACAGATACCAAAAACATAATGCCGAATAAATGACTGGGTTCTAAGAATCTACTATCAAAGGTGAGAAATAACCCCGCACTATTAAGAAAAGTGCGGGGTTTTGTGTTGTTCTAATGTCTATTTATTGAGTTTTAGTAATTATTTGTTTTACAAGCTTCAGAGCCTCTTTTTTTGTTTTTATCTCTCCTTCTATACTTGCCTTTTCTACTGCTTGGAGAATGTTCTTAAAGATAGGACCTGGTGTAAGACCAAATTTCACAATCAAATCGTCGCCAGTTACAAGCTTTCTCATTGCTTTTACTTTTCTTGATGCAATATAGTAGTCCATGATTATTCTGATAGTTTTCTCCGCCTTTTTAACCTCTTTTCCACTTCCTGTTGAAGAAATACTATCTGCATATGATAGTAGAAGTATACCGGGTATTATGTCCTTTGCAGCATTTACAAACCTGTAGAGGGCATGTTTGGTTATTTCATTCTGCCTTGATAGTAGATGGGCTCGCATATGATGGAGTATTAGGAGGGACAATGTTTCTGTTTCGTTGTTACTCAAAGAGAGTTTATGCTGGTAGTATTCCTTTAGCCTTATTACTCCCTTTTTTTCATGCGTCCAGAAATGAACAGTGCCAGATGTATCTTCTCTCATTGTATACAATTTTCCTATATCATGGAGTAAGGCGGAGAGTTTCAGGATCACACCATGTTTCCTAATGAAACTTTCAAAGACTGATGCAAAATCTTCAAATACGAAATACCTTTTCTCATCTATAATTTTTTCCATAATATCATAACAAACAAGTGAATGCTCTTTTAGATTCCTGCTTCGGTATTTATGTTGTGGAATAATTCTTCCTTTATCAACCTCAGGGAAGAGTGCTGCAATAAGTCCAATACTATCCATCTTTTTTATTAATGGAAAGCTCCTTTTACTATTTAGTAAGAAAAAAATTTCTGTTTTCACTCTTTCGCTTGCGACATCCCCTATTTTCTTAGCACTTTTTTTTGCTAGCATCATTGAATCCTCTGAGATGGAAAGACCGAGAGTGGCTGCGAGTCTGAACATCCGTAGAAGTCTTAAGGGGTCTTTATCAAAAACCATTCTACTAACTGGTTTAATAATCTTACTGTTTAGGTCCTTAAAACCATTAAGGGGATCGTAGAGGCTCTTCATATTCTTTAAGTTCAGTGCGATTGCGTTGATTGTAAAATCCCTCTTTTTTATATCTTTTGAAATATCTTTGATGGGCTTAATATCAACAGTTCTATTTCTTGAGAGTATAACCCTGAATTCACCAATTTTCTTATCTAAACAGAATTGATTTCCTTTCAGTTTTTTTACAAATAGTTGTGCAAGGTGATGAGCTTCACCTGTTGTCGCAATATCATAATCCCTTGAGGGAATTCCCAAAAAGGTATCCCTTAAGAATCCACCCACAAGCCAGGTATCGAAAGGCTTACGCTTTACAAGTTCAGAAAGGGTTAATAACATTTTTTTTCTTTTCAGTTTCCTAAGAAGTTTTTCAGTATTCATAGTATTTGTATAACATATCATACAAAAATTCTCAACATCTTTTTTTGAGATTTCTGTAAAAGATCTAGAAATCTCTGAGTAAAATCTACTTGACAAAGACTGATTTATAAGATATATAAATCAGTAGCAGGAGGAGGTTATGCCTTTAGCAAGCACAAAAGAAATTCTTTCACAAGCAGATAAAGAGGGTTATGCTGTTGGTGCTTTCAACATAAATAATATGGAGACAGTAATAGCTATAGTTGAGGCAGCAGTTGAACTGAATTCTCCTGTTATTATCCAGGTGTCTGAGAGTGCAATTAATTATATGGGGATAAAGATGGCATCCGGGATGGTGAAAACACTAACAGATGAAACTCCTGTCACTCTTGCTCTGCATCTCGATCATGGAAAAGAATGGGATGTTATTATTAAAGCAATAGAAAGTGGTTTTACCTCCGTTATGATAGATGCATCTGATAAACCCTTCGAGGAGAACGTTGAGATAACGAAGAGGGTCGTTAATGTAGCACATAAAGCGGGTGTTTTCGTTGAAGCTGAACTTGGAAGACTTTCCGGTTCAGAGGATCGCATCAGTGTAGAGGAGAGAGAGGCTTTTCTCGTAAATCCAGATGAAGCGAAGAGTTTTGTCGAACAAACAGATATTGATTTTCTTGCACCCGCAATAGGGACATCTCACGGCGCTTTTAAGTTTAGTGGGAAATCGAAACTCGATTTTGAGAGACTAAGATTGGTAAAGGAAAAAACTAACATTCCTCTCGTTCTTCATGGAGCATCCAGTATTAATGAAGAACTATTAGAAAGAGCAAAGAGATATGGTCTTGATTTACCAGGAGCTAAGGGAGTAAATGATGAAACCCTGAGAAGGGCTGTCAAGAATGGAATAAATAAGGTTAATACTGATACAGACCTGCGAATTGCATTTACTGCAGGTATTAGAAAGGTTTTACTCCAGGAACCTTCGGTTTTTGACCCGAGAAAGATTCTCGGACCTGCAAGGGATTTTATGAAAGATATTGTAAAGGAGAGAATTGAAGTATTGGGGTCAACAAACAAAGGTTGAACTGATTTCTGGAGAGATAAGAAGAACGTAAAGGAGGGGATTTGTATCTTGTAATAATTATTCTTAATAAAGAAGAAATACTTGATGATCTTCTATCCATTTTTGTAGAGCTAGGTGCAACTGATGCTACAATTGTTGAGAGTCAATCGATGGGTGGGTTTCTTGCACACAGAATCCCTATCTTTGCGGGACTACGTCTACAACTTGGTGGCAAAAATGTTTATTCAAAAACGATGTTAGCAATCTCTGATGACAAGAATATTGGTGAGAAGGTTATTTACTTATTAAAAGATTCGGGTATTGATTTTAATGATGGTATGGGTAGGATTATTGTTGTCAAGATAGAATCAATCTTTGGTGAACCTCAATTGCCTGATCTTGAGTAGAATGGGGTCAGGTCTCAACATTTAACATTGGTTTTTTTCCATTGCTCCCATGATTGTATCTCTCATAATTCTATCTTTGTATCTTCAATGTTAAATGTTGAGACCTGACCCCTAAGTTTGCACATTTCTTAATCCCTGCTTCTTTTGTAGACATTCCCGCAACAAGGTTTGCATACTTACAGGAAATAAATGGATCATTTGAGATTAGATACTTTGCAAGGAAAGAAGATGAGAAGATATCTCCACAACCTGTAGTGTCCTTTACCACAGATCTATACTTCTGTTCAAAAAAATATACTTTGTTTCTGTATCCAAGATAAACTCCTTTTTCACCGGATGTAATAAGAACAATATTTAAACGTTTGTTCAGAAGCATTTGTATTGTCTCTTTCACTTCTCCATCATCTGGTTTTTTTACCCAGGTACGGTTAGTAAAATACTGCAGTTCCTTGATATTCATTTGGATAATGTTGATATTTTTTATCCACTCCTGCCAGTTTTTCACTTTACAAAAAGATCTTCTCTTTTTGTTTGTTTTCAGAACCAGGCTATGAACATCCAGAAAGATTATTGAATTTGAGTTCTTTCTGACTTTTTTGATTGTTTTGAGAGAGACATCATATCCTGAAATGAAGTTGAAAAGGAGAACATCTGAAGAGAGAAAAGGTTTTATCATGCTGTAATCTATCTCATCAGTAACGAAGTCTGTCGTTTCCATCCTTTCATTATCAGTACTATATTCGAGGAAATTAATATTGGTACCCTTTTTGTTTTCAACCACACCATTTGTAGAGATATTCGGGTGTTGCTTGATTAAATTTAGAAATTCTTGCTTTGAATCAAATCCAATGTACGTAACGGGAAAGACCTCTATAAGATCCTTACCCACTTTTGAAAGGCTCAGTACATTATACAGTATTCCGCCCAGAGATTCTGTTTGTTCGCCTTTTTTTGATATAATTATATCAAGATTTATTGTTCCTATTATTGCAATTTTAAATGTATTCATTTAAAGAGAAGGATAAGCACTGTCTTTGTAGGAAAAAGCACTTATCTAAAGGGTGGTTACTATAATGTCAATAATTTTTTCTGCAGCATCTGATTTAGATAGTTTAGGAAAACGTTCAGGTTTACCTTTCTTTTTTAGGATTGTCATCTCCACAGTTTCACTTCCCGCAGTCCTTACAGGATTTGCTATCATAATATCGACACCTTTTTCTTTCATCTTCTTCTTTGCAGATTTGATGGTATCTTTCGTATCAAGACTAAACCCGACAATTAATTGTTGAATCTTCTTCGATTTTATGAGCGAAAGAATATCTTTTGTCTTTCTTAAAGAAACTTCAATGTCTCCTTTGTCTTTCTTTATTTTGTCTTTTTCAATTTTTCTTGGAGTGAAGTCAGAACATGCTGCATTCATTACTAGAATATCAGTATCTTTAATTGATTTAGTAACCTCATTTGCCATCTCTTCAGTATTTCTTACTCTTTTTTGACGAAAGATGGGGGGGATACTAATATCTACAAATCCAGCAATTATTGAAACTTCAGCTCCTCTCCTTTTTGCAGACTTTGCAATTTCAAGACCAAACCTTCCAGAAGAATCATTTGAGATATACCTTACCGGATCAAGGTATTCCTTTGTTCTTCCAAGAGTGATTAGAACTCTTTTCCCTTTTAAGTCTTTCTTGTTCTCGAAGAGAGCCAGGACTTCCTCTAAAATCGTATCCAAGTCTTCAAGCCTACCGATTCCTTCATCTCCGCAAGCAAGCTTTCCCCTTGAGGGACCAACAAAGTGGTAACCAAGCTTCTTTAGTTTTTCTACATTTGCAGTGAGAATAGGATTTTCCCACATCATTTTATTCATTGCTGGAGCAATTAGAACAGGTTTATTGGAAGCAAATACAATTCCGAGGAGTAAATTATCAACGATACCATTAGCAAGTTTTCCAATGAAGTTTGCTGTCGCCGGAACAACAGCAATAATATCTGCCTTATTTGCAATAGAAATATGGATTATGCTCTCATTTTCTGCAAAGAAATCACAGAATGTTTTGTGGGAGGAGATACTTTCAAGTGAGAGAGGGGTTACAAAATGTTTGGCTTCTGGTGTTAGAATGGGAGTAACCTGGATGTTTTTCTCAACCAATTTCCTGGTGAGTTCAAGGGATTTATAAGCAGCGATACTTGCTGTGATACCTAGTATAATAGCCTTCATTTTTTGTTATTCTCCGTATCTTTCTTTTTTTTAACCTTTTTTTCTTGGGTTTCTTTCTCGGGAGTCTCTTTGTCTTCATAAGAGAAACTAATACCCTCAGTTAGCAGTTTATTTATTGCATGTTTTATTGGTTTTTCACCACATTCTTTAATATCTTCACTTGCGTACGTATTAACCCTTCGTGCTTCTTTTGCTACCACAACCACGGCTTCAAATGAGTTCTCGAAACATTTTATCATTTCTTCTGTGGAAATATTAAACATTATGACTCCTTCCCTAATTTTGATTATTTTTCGAGGTTCCTTTTAAATGATTTTATTATTGAGTTATTCCTTTTTGTCAGACAACCTTCTGCTATAAGGATTGCACTTATTGTATCCAATGTATTTTCTATTGTGTTGTTGATAACAAGATAGTCGAATTTGTGAATGTGCTGCAATTCCTTTCGTGCATTCCTCATTCTCTCACTTATTGACTTTTTTGTATCTGTCTTTCTATGCACAAGTCTTCTTTTCAATACCTCTACCTTTTTTGTTAAAAGAAAGATATAAATTCCATCAGGGTACAGTTTCTTGATGTTTATCCCACCCTGGACATCAATATCCATTATGATATTTTTGCCCTTCTTCAAGGTCTCCTGAAATTTCTTTTTAGGGGTTCCATAGAAATGATTGTGCACTTTAGCCCACTCAATAAACCTCCCCTCATTTATCCGTTTTCTAAATTCTTTTTCTGAAAGAAAAAAGTAGTTTACTCCATTTTTTTCGTCATTTCTTATTTGCCTTGTTGTTGCCGAGATTGAAGTGACAACTTCTTTAAACCTCTGTGACATAAGCTTACATATTGTAGTTTTACCTGCACCAGAAGGAGCAGAAATCACTATTGGAATACCTTGTAGTTGTATTTTCATTCTATTTTTCCTTTAATTCAGACTTTCTTTACATCAATCTTGCACCATACATCTTCTATCCTTTTTTGTTCTCTTTCAGTTTAAGGCTGATGTCTTAAGTCTATAGTCTTATGTCTAAATCATTCTATGTTATATGTTTGCTCTTTGAGATATTCTATTTCTTCTTTAATTTGAACACCTCTGTATTGTATATCACAGTTCAATGCCTTTGCGCAGAGTGTGTTTATCTCTCTTGCCATTTCCTGAAGAAGGAAATTTAGTTTCTTACCAATAGGCTTATCTTCCTCAATAAAAGTCTCAAATTGAGAAGCATGATTTTCAAGACGTATACACTCTTCCATTATGTCACTTCTAAGTGCCAAAAGAAGAATCTCCTGTTCAACTCGGTTCTCGCTAACGTTAATTTCCCCTTTAAATGAATCAAGACATTTTTTAATTTTTTCACGGTATAAGGGAATATTATTTAGAGCTTCCTTTTTTATCTTGTCAAGAATCCCATTTAGATGTTTTAGCCTTTTCTTGAAGTCATTGTAAATTGCTTTCCCTTCTTCTGCTCTCATAACCTTTGCTTTGTCAATTGAATCATCAAGAACCTGTATGAGGGACTCAAGCACCACTTCTTCTGGAATATCCGTTGTTTTCCTGTCGACAAAGATGCCCTTAATACTGCCTAGTAAAGCGATATCAACATCGCCTTTGACATCAAGTCTCTTTTTCAAACTCAAAAGCAAATTATAATACTCTTCTGCCTTTTGAAAATCAACCTCATATTTCTGAACACTTGCTTGGTTTTGCTCTATGGAAAATGATGTTTCAAGTCTACCTCTTCTAAACGAATTTTTTAATCTCTTCATTATTTCTGCTTCGAATTGCTTCAATTCATGGGGTGTTGATATATGGATATCAAGAAATTTGTGATTAAGTGTTCTTATATTACAGCAAAGCATTGCGTTAGAAGGAAGTTCAACCTTTGATGTTCCAAAACCAGTCATACTTATTATCATGTGTTTTTCGTTCCAGGTTTAGTTTGACAACACACAACTATTGAGTTACACTTCGAGGATTATAGTGACAGGTCCATCATTGTGAATATTAACAAGCATTTTAGCTCCAAACTTGCCTGTCTCTGTTTGGATCCCATCTTTTCTTAGAGCACTTATGAATCTTTCATAAAGTGGTACTGCTTCTCTCGACGATGCTGCTTCTGTAAAGCTTGGTCTTCTCCCCTTTTTTGTATTAGCATAGAGGGTGAACTGGGAAATAACGAGAGCCTCTTTAAGAACATCTTTCAACGAGAGGCTCAGTTTCCCGTACTCATCCTCAAATATCCGCAGATTGTAACACTTCTCTGATAGAATATCAGCGTTCTCTTCTGTATCAGTTTTTGCAATTCCAAGAAAGATTACAATGCCTTTTCCGATTGCAGCAATTATTTCACCATTTATTGATACAGATGCCTTACTTACTCTCTGTATAACTGCTCTCATTTAAGAAGTTCTACAATTTTCTCTGCATAACCTTTTGCTGCAGCAGGACCGTTTGCAGTAACAATGTTATCTATAACCTCGACTGATTTTCCTGTAAGCTCAACATTATTCTCCTTGAAGATCTTGATAACTTCAGGTGTTTCATAGCAGGTTACAGTTTTACCTTCGAGAATACCTGCTTTTACTAATGTTACAGGCGAGAGACAGATAGCACCTATAACTTTCCTATTTTTATAAGAGCTTCTTAGATGTTCATGGAGTTTTTCATTGTTCCATAAGGCTGTGGAGCCTGAACCACCAATAAGAACTATTGCATCGAAATCAAGTGGATTCACGTCTTCAATTAATTTATCAGGTTTAATCTTCATACCAAGCATACCAAGAGCTTCATTAGTATCTGATGATGAAACAACAACCTTTGCTCCTTCTTTTAGAAAGAGAGTATATGGTTCCTGAAACTCTTCATCTCTGAAGTCTCTGGAGGCTATAACCATAAGGATCTTTTTTTCGCTGAGAGCGCCTTCTTTATTCTCTTCCATCTTTTTCTGCTCACCTCCTTGACATGCATTGAGTACAAGAGGTAAAATGATAAGTAATATTAAATATTTTTTCATATACCTCCGTTTTAGTGTTTACAACTTTAATACTGATATTAATTATTTTCTTCTTCAATATTATTACCGATTGTATCTGGGATTGCTGTGGTAACAGCAAGTGTTATTGTATCTCCTGGGGAAACCAGAACATCTGGTTGGGGTGTCTGTAATATAATTTCTCCCTCCTCACCATTTTCAGTTTGTATGTATTTTATGTTGCCAATTATGAGTCCTATGTCTTGGAGAGGCTTTTCTACTTCTCTTATGTTCCTTCCGAAAAGATTTGGCATAGGGTACCCTTCTTTTTCTGTCCCCATGCTAATTATGATTCTAATACCTGTGTTTCTACTTACAGGAATATTTGCTTCTGGAAATGTTCTGATTACTCTTCCAGGAGGATAAGAATCCGTTTCAACACTTTCAACTTTTGCAACCTTTAATTCAAATCTATTCAGGATATTCTCTGCTTGGATAAAAGGAAGGCCAACAAGATAAGGAACTAGGATCTTTTTTTGTCCTTTACTTACCCATAGCTTTACTCTTCTTGAGACCTTCAACTCTGTTCCAGGGGGAGGTTCTTGCTTGAATACATAGTTTTCTGGAACAGTTGGATCGTAGTCATAAAGTTCAATATAAGGCTCAAGTTTCATTGATTTTATTAGTTTTTCTGCATCAGTAAGTGTAATCTCTGTAACATCCGGGACTGTTACAACATCTCCATGCCTCACAATAATTGGCATTATGATGAAGTTCATAAGAAGGATACCGAATACAAAGGATAGGAAGGCAATGGAAATCCAGAATAATATTTTCTTAATTTTCATCCATGTTTAAAAAAATGCTTCATTTCTTCTTGATTGAAAGTTGAAAAGTCTGTGAAATTTAAATTGATCCTTTTATTAGTAGGTTCCTTCACGGTTTACAACGATATCAACGGAGGAACCTGAATTCACTTTTGCTCCTGATGGCGGTTGTTGTGAGATGATGATATCGAAAGCAAATTCTATATTTGTTGTATATCGTATGTTACCCAGTTTTAACCCTCTTTTTTCCAAACTACTTCGTGCACTGGATATACTCTTTCTACGCAGATCAGGAACAGTAATTTCTACTATTGCAGTACTTACAATTATATTAACAACTGTCCCCTTTGTTGATTTTGTGCCTGGAGCAGGGGTAGTGTTTATTACACAATCTTTTGTGTACGTATCTGATTCCTTAAATTCAATTTTTCCAACAATATAACCCGCTTCTTCTATCTTATTTTTGGCAGTCATAAGCTGCTGTCCTCTAACATCAGGAATTACTTCCTCTAAGATTTCGGTTTTCAATTTAACATTAATTGTGACCTTAACGAGGCTCCCTTCCTCAATGGAAAAACCAGGTAGCGGTTCTTGATCGAGCACTACCCCATCTTCATAATTGGGATCTTCTTTCTTCTCGGACACAAAGAGAAGGAGACCTTTATTTCTTAAAACCACGAAAGCCTGATCCTCCTTCATTCCTTTTAGATTTGGTACATCTACTTTTGCTTTTTTTTGAGAAATATAAGGAGATAAAAATGCGATAATAAGAAAACATACAATTGCTGACACAATAAGTGAGGTGAAGAAAGAGATCCAGAAATATTTCACACCGCTCTCATAATACATATTCTCCTCCTGATAACTATCTTATCATAATGTTGGTCTCTTCTTGTATATCATTCGCTTATGATGTAGTTCTTACTGTACGCAAGAATATATAACACCTTACGCTAAGTTTGTCAAGGGAAAAGTGAAGAAGGAACAATCTTTAGGAACGCATGGGTCAGTTGTTTTGGAACAAAAATTTCGATAAGAGTGACTTAAGGTGTTTAGTTTCTAATTTTCAATTTCTAATTACAAATTGCTCTTTTAGGGTGGGGGAATGCTCTCTGGAGGTTTAAGATCATTAAGTTCTTTATTTAGAGGATTTGCGAGAAATGTCTCTTTGCACCGAGGGCAAAGAACGAATTTTCTTTCCTTATAAATCTCTTCTTCAATTAGGTCTTCAGGAAGCCCTTTTGTTTCGTCTTCGATCTCTTTAAGAAGAGTTTTTAGATCTTTTTGCTTCTCAGGTTCCAAAATTCCATTAAAGTTACTTATCGCTGTTATTTTTATAATATATGACGTTTCACCAAGTGTAATCTGTTTTCCACACTTATTGCATTGTAGAAGCATAATTCACTATAAATGGTATCTCATAAAATGTCAAGGGAAAACACCCATAAAGAGAAGCACGAACACATTCCATTGCTTTATTTTGTTGGTTATTAAAAAGAAAAGAATCTTGTTGACAAAGAGGAAAATTTCTATAAAATAAAAGAATGAAATTTGACGTAATTAAGAAAAGTAAAATCAATGATGCACGAGTTGGGATAATAATCCTACCCCATTGTAAGGTCAATACCCCTGTTTTCATGCCAGTGGGGACTCAGGGAACAGTGAAGACTTTAGTGCCTCAGTTTCTTAATCAAGCAGGGGTTCAGATGATTGTTTCAAATACCTATCATCTTCACCTGAGGCCTGGAGAATCAGTTATCAAGAAAGGGGGTGGACTCCATAATTTCATTGGTTGGCAAAAAGGAATTCTTACAGACAGTGGTGGTTTTCAGGTCATCAGTCTTGCTGACTTGAACAGAATTTCCGATGAAGGTGTGAGGTTTCAATCCCATATAGATGGTAGCCATATATTTTTTACTCCAGAGAAGGTTATTGAGATTCAACTTGCTCTAGGAGCTGACATTATAATGAGTTTTGATGAACCAGTACTATACCCCTCTTCTTATGCATCCAGTGAGAAAGCAGTCCAAAGAACAACTAACTGGGCAGAGAGAGGTAAGCTTGTTTTTGATAAAGGGGATAATGATGGAAAAGCTCTTTTTGGAATTGTTCAGGGGGGAACGTACAAGAAGCTAAGAAAGAGGTCGATTGAAGAGATAGAGAGTATTGGTTTTGACGGGTATGCTGTTGGAGGGCTTGCAATTGGGGAGCCGAAGAGTCTCCAGGCAGAGATTACAGAACATACATCCCGATTGCTCCCTTTCGAAAAACCAAAGTATCTTATGGGAGTAGGTTACCCCGAAGACATTATTGATGCTGTTTCACAGGGGATAGATATGTTTGATTGTGTTCTTCCCACTCGCAATGCAAGAACAGGGACTGTTTTCACGAGTGAAGGAAAAGTTGTTGTAAAGAATGCTCCTTATATAGAAGATTATCTTCCTCTTGATGAAAAATGTGATTGTTACACCTGTCAGAAGTTTTCAAGAGCATATATAAGGCACCTTTTTAACTCAGGAGAAATACTTGGACCTGTTCTTGCCACAATTCATAATATTCATTTCTTTATGAGGTTGATGCAAGGGATAAGAACATCTATTTTGGAAGAGAGATTTGGTTCATGGTCTGATGAGTTTTTATCGAGATATCTAAATTCATAATTATTACATATATACAAACATCTTGACAAATTACTCAGAACATGCTAAACGAAATGTGTCTGAAATAACTTACACCAATTGACCACTCACAAATAACTAATAACCTGGCAAGAAGGAGGATATTATGCAGGTTGTAAAACTGTGGCTACTAACACATGGATTGAGAATTTTTGTTATTATAATCGGGTATGTAATTTCCATTTTTGTTGTTAAGTTCCTTACAATGAGGTTTGTTAAATTAGTAGAGGATGAGGATAGGAGTACAAGAAACGAGAGAGAAAGAAGGGCAGATACTATTGTAAGCATAATAAACACAACATCGTGGATATTCTTCGGAATAATCGCATTATTTACGATACTAAGAGAGTTTAACGTTAGTATAACCCCGCTTCTTACAGGAGCTGGTGTTGCAGGTCTCGCAATTGCTTTTGGTGCTCAATCCGTTATAAAGGATTTCCTTTACGGTTTCTTTTTACTTGCTGAGGACCAGATAAGGGTTGGAGATGTGGTGAAGTTAGGAGAACATTCAGGAGTGGTTGAAAGGATAACTATAAGGACTACAAGATTGAGGAGTCTCGATGGGAATGTCCATATCATTCCTAATGGAGAGATAAATACAGTGGTAAATATGACTCATGGATGGTCACGGGCACTTGTTGATGTTGATGTTGCATACAAGGAAGATTTAGATAGGGTAATAACAATTATGAAAGATGTTGCAGAGGATCTCAAAAAAGAGGATAAATATAAAAAGTTCATTATAGAGAGTCCTCATGTCCTTGGTGTAGAAAAACTGGGTGATTCAGGGATTACCATAAGACTTATTATAAAGACAACTCCATTGAAGCAGTGGGAAATAAAAAGAGAACTCAGAAAGAGGATAAAGAATGCATTTGACAGAGCAGGTATAGAGATTCCATTTCCCCAGATGGTTATCCATGGGGAAGGGAGCGTGAGTCCATAAGAGACGAGAATTTAAGGAAATGAAATGAGGAAGTCCAAGATCAGAATGACGAAGATTACAAACCCCGAAACACCAGTATCAAAGATTTCTGATTTTTCAGAAATCTCTTGGTTTTTGCTTGACTTCTCATTTTGTTGATGGTAATAACAAATTAATAATGAAACTTACAAAGAAAGTAAGTGGTGGAAGAAGAGACAGAGCAGATATAGAGATAATCCTTAATCCTTATAAGAAGAGAGATATTGAGGTTAATCTTGAAAGTTCTGTACAAAGACTTTTTGGAAACCATATCACGAATTACATCAAAGAATATCTTTCAGGATTGGGTATAACTCCTGTTAGAGTTCGAGCTGTGGATGATGGGGCTCTTGATTTTGTGATAAAATCGAGAATAGAAGCTGCATTATATAGATACAGACCAGCACTTTTGGAAAAATGTAGTTTTGGAAAAAGAAAAAAAAGGAAAAGGGTAGTTGAACTCAGACGGACACGCTTATACCTTCCTGGTAACACACCATATCTTATGGAGGGTGGAGGGCTCTTTGGTGCCGATGTAATCATCCTTGACCTTGAGGATGCAGTCAGTCAGAATGAGAAGATTGATGCGAGATTCCTTGTCAGAAATGCTCTAAGCAATCTTGATTTTGGTAATGCAGAGGTTATTGTGAGGATAAATCCTTTCTCAAATGGGGGAGAAGAGGATGTGAAGAGAGTTCTATCTGCTCAGCCAGATGCAATTATGCTTCCAAAAACAAATAGACCTGAAGATATCGCAAATCTGGATAAACTCCTTGAGGAAACAGAGAATAGTAATGGAATTAAGGTTGGTGAGACAAAAATTGTTCCACTTATAGAAACGGCTGAAGGGGTGGTTAATGCTTACGGCATAGCAAAAGCAAGCAAAAGGAATGTAATGCTAACCTTTGGCGCGGAAGATTTTACCGCAGATATAGGTGTCAAGAAATCAAAGGAAGGCATGGAACTGCTTTTTGCAAAAACACAGATCGTCCTTGCTGCAAAAGCAGCAGGGATTCAGGCTTCTGACACTGTCTACTCCGATTTCGAGGATATAGAAGGACTTATTAAGGATACAGAAATCAGCAAATCGATAGGTTTCGATGGAAGAGGTGTGATACACCCCTTACAGATTGAGCATATCCATAGTATATACAAGCCTACTATAGAAGAAGTAGAGTATGCAAAGAAGGTTGTTGCTGCTCTTAAGAAGGCTGAGAGAAAAGGGAGTGGTGTGGCGTCACTGGGAAGGAAGATGATAGATGCCCCTATTGCGAAGAGAGAGCAGAGGGTTCTGAAGCTTGCAGAACGCTATGAAAAAGATAGATAACAGTAAACAGAAGACAGAAGTCGGAGGTCAGAGGTCAGAAGACAGAACAAAAAATTATGAGTGGTATGAAATTTGTTAAAAATGCGGTAGGAAGAAAGATACCTGTTGAGATTGAGGGCAGGAAATTAAAACCTTTCGCAGGTGCATTTGCGGATAAAGGTGGTGGAAGGAGAACTGTTTCACCTCCCATTCCAGTAACAAAGCCAGGACAGGATAAACTCTGCTCTTTGAGAAAGGCAATAAGAAAATCGGGTTTAAAAGATGGAATGACCATCTCGTTTCATCATCATTTGAGGGACGGTGATTATGTCGTAAATATGGTGGTTGATGAGATTGCAAAAATGGGAATCAAGAACCTTACCCTTGCTCCAACAGCCCTTTTCCCCTGTCATAAGCCACTGATAAAACACATAAAAAAGGGTGTCATTACAAAGATTGAGGGGAGCATGAATGGACCTGTAGGAGAGTGTGTCTCTTTTGGCGGGCTCCCAAAGGTTGCAATTCTCCGTACACATGGTGGGAGAGCAAGAGCAATAGAAGATGGTGACCTGCATATAAATGTTGCTTTCCTTGCTGCATCAAGCGCAGATGATTATGGAAATTCAAATGGAGTCGATGGACCTTCTGCGTTTGGTCCAATGGCCTATGGCTACGCAGATGCTATGTTTGCTGATAAGGTTGTTATTGTAACAGATAATCTTGTTCCATACCCCTGTGCTCCGTACACGATACCTTCAACTCATGTAGATTATGTGGTTGTTGTTGATGAGATTGGCGACCCGGATAGAATTGTATCAGGTACAACAAGGATTACACGAAGTCCAACACGCTTACTTATAGCGAAATATGCTGCTCGGTTTATAAAGGAATCCGGTTATCTGAAGAAAGGATTTTCTTTTCAAACAGGTGCTGGTGGTATTTCCCTCGCAGTTACAAAAATGCTTGGTGAGATCATGGAGAAAGAAGGAATAAAGGCAAGCTTTATAAATGGTGGGTTAAGTACTTTTGCAGTTAATCTATTCAAAAAGGGACTGGTTGCAGCTCTTTATGATGGACAGGTCTTTGACAGAGGTGTGATTGAATCCTTTAGGAATGATATAAAACACGTGGAAACACCAATGACTCTGTATGCCAACTATCATTCAAAAGGATGTCTTGTGAATAGACTTGATGTTGGATTTCTTGGTGCAACAGAGGTTGATGTTAACTTTAATGTAAATGTAAATACACATTCTGATGGATTACTCCTACATGGTATCGGAGGACATACGGATGTTGCCGCAGGTTGTGGTTTAACACTTATTACAATTCCATCTTATAGAAAACGGATTCCAGTAGTCCGTGAGAAAGTGACAACAGTCACTACGCCTGGCGAGACTATAGATGCAATTGTTACAGAAAGAGGGATTGCAATTAATCCGCGAAGGAAGGATTTGATTAAGAGAATGAAAAAATCAAGTTTGCCTTTAATTACGATCAGGAAACTGAAGGAAAAAGTAGAGAAGATCACAGGAAAGCCTGAGCCTCCAAAAGTAAAGGATAGAATAATTGCTCTAATAGAGTACAGGGATGGAACGATTATTGATGTGGTAAGAGAAGTAGAAAAGTAAAAAAATGAATAGAGGATAGAAGATGGAAGATAGAGGATTGAAATTAGAACAAAGGGAGGTATTGTGAAAAAGGGAATTGTTCCAGTTTTTCTTATCTTATTTGCTGCTTTAATTCTTGCAGTTTCCTGCGAGAAAGCACAGGAAGCACTTGGAATAACGATTTCAGGAACAGTTACGAATGCTGGACAGCCGGTTGAGGGTGCATACGTCTTGCTTGTGAATAATATCAGTGACATTATTGCGGGTACCCCTCTTAGTAATGGTATGATCACAGGTAGCAACGGAAAATACACAATAATTCAGGTTGAGGACGGTGTTTATTATGTAGTTGCGATAGACGATACCACCAACAACATTACATATGACTTTGGTGTTGACCCAATAGGATGGTATGGCCATCCTGATGGAATAACGGGGTTAACTATTCCTGATTCATTGATAATTTCAGGTGAGGATAAATCAGGTATTGACATAGACACAATGTATGCCCAGTAATCTGTGTAATCTGAGTTTTAATCTGTGAAATCAGAGATTTCAGAATCTTTCTGAAATCTCATTAAACCTTAACCCAAAAGGAGGTTCTATGTGTAAATCCTTATATAGAGCCAGTCTGCTGGTTTTGATAGTGCTTCTTGTTTTTGCTCTATTTGGTTGCAAGGAGAAAACAGAAGAGAAGCCGGAACCAGCTGAGCCTGAGATGAGCGTCAAGAAGACAATGCCTGTCACTGTTGTTTACCTTGAGAAAAAGGGTCCCTATTCGGAAACTGGGAAATCCATGGATGAACTCTTTGTACTGATGAAAGAGAAGAATGTTGAGTTTGCCGGTGCTCCAATGGGGATGTACCATGATGATCCTGAAAAGGTAAAACCAGAGGAGACAAGGTATGAGGTCATGTGTCCTTTTAAAGGTGAATTTACAGGTGACGAGGAACTTAAGGTTAAAGAGATTCCCTCTCAGGAGATTGCATCTACTATCTACGTAGGACCATATGAGAAGTGTGGACCTACATACAAGAAGCTGTTTGACTGGATGGCAGAGAAAAAGCTTGTTCAAGCAGGAGCGGTAATAGAGAAATATCTTAACGATCCCAAAGAGGTTAAGCCAGAAGAGTTAAAAACTGAAATTTGCGTTCCTGTAATGCCAATACCAGTTGAAGAATAGTAGCTCCAATCTTATTGCTGAAAAGTGAAAGCCCATCCCGCTACTTGTAGGTTGGGCTTTACTTTATCTTAAGATTCGATTTTTTGTTGACAGATTTAGAAGTTTCTGATAATCTTGTTTTAGACAAACTTAAAACCAAAACATTATCCAATGAGAAGAGACTTAGGAAAGTTTTTTATAGCCCTTAACAAAGGGAGGGTGTTATATGAAAACAAAGGTGTTTGTATTGGTTTTTTCCCTGCTTATACTAACTACACTATTTGGGAAACAACCCGTACTTACTGTCGATCCTCAAAAGGAACCATTCGATCCTGATTCCGGTGATGCAATTAAGTTTTATTCCCCAGACTCAACTATCTACCAGGTACTTGACATAGGAGTTCAAGAATGCATGTCACCTAATAGTGAAGGAGTCTTCATTTTACCAAATCTTGGATTTGTGCCCTGGGCGATTATCAAAAACTATGGAGATGTTAATGCCGGGATTTTTAATGTTTCCTGTCTAATCATGGATACATCAGGAACACTGCGTTTTTCAGACACGGTTACAGTCAGTGGCTTGTTGGCAGGTTTAGACACAACAGTATATTTTCCATTCAATCACCCAGATTCTGGCTGGTTTCCAGTTGTAGTGAATGGCTATTTTGCGGTGGTTAGCACAGACCTTGCAGGGGACATTAACCCAGCAAACGACACCTTAGATTGTGAACTAAGGGCTGTCTCTCCCCCCCCAATGGTTGGCCTATGACTCAAATCCAAGTTTTTTTCAGCATTCATGGTTTATACCCGAAGGATGGGCTCAGAAGTTTATTCCACCTTACTACCCTGCGCAGATTGACTCAGTAGCGATTGCTATAACGTCAGATTCTACTGTGAATGTTCCTATTCTTTTCATGGACGATGATGGACCAAACGGGTCTCCTGGAACAATACTTCATTCAGATACTGTCACTGTACCAGGAGGACCATTTTGGGATTGGTATAAAATTTCTATTCCTCCATCTGTGTGTATAATAGATACAACTCATGCTTTTTATGTTGGTACAGTAGTACCGGGCAATACTTACCTTGAGGTGATATCGGAAGAAGTTGGTCCATTTTCAAGAAGAGGCTGGGAATATGATGGTTCCTGGACGCCATACAGCGAAAGGTACTGGAGTGAGCTTTTTATTCGTGCTTATCACTATACTTGCCCTGGAATAACTGAAGAAAATGATAAAACGGAAAGGTCATACTCCCTTGCACTCCTGCCTGTATTCCCTAATCCTTTGAAGGGAAGTACACGAATACATTATTCATTACCGAATGAAACAGATGTTACGCTTAAGGTTTACAACATATTGGGTCAGGAAGTGAGGACACTTGTGGATGAATATCAGAAATCCGGTATCCATTCAATCAGCTTTGATACCAAGGATTCAAGGGGTAATGCATTACCACAGGGAGTATACTTCTATAGATTGAAAGTAGGCAACAACTCACTCACGAGAAAGATGACACTGATTCGTTGATCTGGTAGTATGAAGTAACATCTTTAGTTTTTCCTAAGATCTGTATTTCGATTCCTATCATCCGTCTGCAGTTTGCGGTCAATGGTAATTATTCATCCAGCACCTGGCATCAGATCTGTCATCTGTTTTCTGATCTGTGATTTCTGTTATCTGATTTCCGTTTTCAGTTCTGCGGTGTTGCTGTGTTGCAGTTTCTACATGAATTCCTTCCGACCAATTAGACTAATGAGACAAATCAGACCAATAGGACAAGGTCTCTACTTTATCCCAGCCAAAGGCTAAACTCCATCCCGAGGTATATCGAAGGATTAATTCCAGTTTTCTTACTCCTTACTATCTTTCTCAGCGGTCTGTTATCTACTGTCTGCCGTTTACTGTTTTGTTCGTCATTCTGATTTCTGGTTTCGTCATTTCTATACTTCTATTTTATCCTTTATCCTTCCGCTTTCAGTCTTCTACCTACTCCTTACTACTTACTCCTTACTTTCTTTCGCAGTCGTCTATCGTCTATCGTCCATCGTCCGTCGGAGCAAAGGGCGTGATTCCCGATTTTTTGGATTCCAGTACATAGCACTATCTTTTTTTCTTGATTTTGTAAAAGGGTTGTGTTATAAGTGGTTATTACAAAATGATAATCCATATTTCGGGAGGAAGGATGAATAGAAAGGTTCTTTTTTGTTTTCTCCTTTTGTGTTTCTTTTCATATCCTCTTTTTTCACTTACCATTCATGATATTCAGCATACAACCGAGCCTGGTGGTGATTCTCCATACCTTGATAGTGTTGTAACCGTTACGGGCATTGCAACGGTTTCCCAATCTATTTTCTCTGCACAAGAGTATTATATTCAGGATGGTGAGGGACCGTGGAACGGAATCATGATATACGATACAGATACCACAAGAGGTATTGTAGAAGGTGACTTGATTGAAGTAACCGGAACGGTAAACGAATACTATGGAAAAACCGAAATTGGTTATCTTGATGATGTCAAAATTGTATCACAGGGTAATGAACTTCCCCAACCTTATATAATTCCAACTGACAGCGTAAGTTATGAACCATATGAGGGGGTGCTCATAAGGTGTGATGATGCTGTAGTTACAGACCTTCCTAATGTTTACGAAGAATGGCGTGTTGACGATGGAAGCGGCAAATGTTGGGTTGACGATCAAGCCGATTATTCATACTCTCCATCAATCGACGATACCATCATGCATATTATAGGTACTGTGAACTACTCATATGATAATTTTAAGATAGAGCCAAGGGGTGATAGAGATATTATATTTACTGTTGATGGTTTTGGAACCGTTACGGTAACTCCCGATGAGGTTACCTCAGATACAATTTGTGAGCTGAGTTTCCTGTTTCAGAACAGTTTCGGAACTCTTCGAAAAATCGAACTGTCAACACCTCAGTTCTGGACATGGACAGGGAATGCTCAAGATATTATACTATCAGGTATCATGGGTAAAACCGACGGGTACTGCTCTCATCTATCAATAGTTCAAGTCGACCTCGGTTGATGAAGATATTCTGAAACTTCTTGGTGAAGAGTGAAATACACTTCTCATTAAAAATCCTTAAAGCTGACAAATAGTGAGTAAACAAAGACAGGCGTATTTGTACGCAATTATTAGTGTACTGCTCTGGTCAACGGTTGCCTCTGCATTCAAGATTTCTTTAAGATATTTAGATGTTCTCCAATTATTATTCTATGCTTCCTTGACATCGATTGTAATATTTTTTGTTATCTTAGTTATCCAGAATAAATTAAAACTATTGTGGACATATTCAAAAAGGGAATATCTATATTCTGCTCTGCTTGGTTTCCTTAATCCCTTTCTTTACTATATTGTTTTGTTCAAAGCATACACATTACTTCCAGCGCAGGAAGCTCAGCCGTTGAATTATACATGGCCATTAGTATTAGCCTTACTATCAATCCCTCTGCTAAAACAGAAAATTGGGTTCAAAAACATTTTCGCAATTGTTGTTAGTTTCATTGGTGTTTACATAATTTCAACTCGAGGTAATATATTAGGTTTTAGTTTTACTAACATAAAAGGGGTATTGCTGGCACTTAGTAGTACTGTAATCTGGTCTCTATTCTGGATATTTAACATTAAGGATACAAGGGATGTGGTTGCCAAACTATTTTTATGTTTTGCATTTGGGTTTGTTTATATACTGATCTCCTTACTTCTGTTTTCGCGAGCAATGATCCCTGATATTTTCGGGATCACTGGTGCAGTATATGTAGGTCTTTTTGAGATGGGGGTAACGTTTGTAATATGGTTGAAAACCCTAAAATTATCTAAAACTACTGCACAGGTGGGCAATTTAATTTACTTATCACCCTTTCTGTCTCTCATTTTAATTAATCGCGTTGTTGGAGAAAAGATACTTATTTCAACATTGATTGGATTAGTATTGATTGTAACAGGGATTATAATTCAGAACTACAAAGAGCATTCGTGGTCGAAAAGGAAATACTGACAGGTTTCTGTCTTCTGTCTACTTTCTTTCTCACCGCAGAGAACGCAGAGGACGCTGAGATTTATTATGGTTACCCATCCCACACCCAGCACCAAGGCTTTCTTTTGACACAGATTACACAGATACCCGCTGATAAGAATTTTATAATGTTTACCCACCCTTCCCACCAAGTCTTCTTTGCCACCAAGTCATTTTCTTGCTGGTTACTGTTACAGGTTACGTGTTGCGCGTTGCATGTTGCAGTTTTTGTCATTGCGAGTAATCTTGCGTAGTCACAAACGAAGCAATCTAGATTTTCTAAATTAAGTCATTGGGTAATTTGGTCATTCATTTGACATTTGAGCTTTGGGATTTGTCATTCTCCTTATATTCACGCTTTACGCTATACTCCTTTCCGTCTTTCTCAGCGATCTGTTATCTACTGTCTGCTGTTTACTGCTTTGTTCGTCATTCTGATTTCTGGTTTTGTCATTTCTATACTTATCTTCTATCCTTTTTACTTTATCCTTGTCCTTTTCGCTCTACGCTCTTCGCCTTACGCCCTACGTTACCCTCTCCTTACTTTCTTTCACAGTAATCCCTCGTCCCTCATCCCTCATCTGCCTTCTGTCTTCCGTCTTCTACCTACTCCCTACTGTTTTTCTCAGCAGGAAGAGGTGGTACGGTCCTAATTCCCCTTTTTTCACCCGGGGTGTTATCAAACTCTTCTATCACATAATAGATTGTTGTAATAAATTGTTTTTCAAACTTACCATGGAAATAGCTGTGAACCAAATTAGTGTAATGAGAAACATCTTTTTCATACTGCGAAGCTTGAGGGTCGTCAGGATGAATCATTCTTGTGATACATCTCAGCTCATAAGAGGGTATATCAAGGAAGACAATAGAGCAGACAGGATTCTCCATTAGATTAAGAAATGTATGTGTTTCAAATGTAGGTGTAGCGTAAAGTTCAAGAGAAACCTGCCTTGTCTTATCAAAAAGGGTATCATCTTCATAATTATTCTTCAATATTGCAAGTTTCTCACTCATCGGGTCAGAAATTGTTTTTTCCAGAAGAGAGATTGTTTCCTTTAACCTTTCTCTAACAGGAACAAATCCTACTCCTTTTATTGCATTATTAATTGTGAATTTCGAGTCTTTTCTCCCGCCACCATAGGTTGCAACAGAGCCACTGTGAGGACCTGCATAACCCGGTCTTTCACCTTCTCCTTCTATCATTTTTGCCATTTCCTCAAGTTTTTTTACACGAGCGGGAAAATTCCACTTAAGGAAATCCTCGCTAAATTCTCTCACCTTAAGATCTTTCCAACTCCCCTCTATTTTTGCACTGATTATTCCTTTTTCAATTTCATTTGTGTTTACATTACCCTGATGAAATACTTCTCCTGTCCACCAGTCTTTTTCACCCTGTTCCCACTTACCTCCAAAAAGTTGAGGAATCCTGGTAGTAAAGAGAAAAAGAAAAGAGCTGGTAAATCCTGCAAATTTCAGAAAGGTTCTTCTTGCTATTTTCATCTATACCTCCATTTTTTGTGATAGAAGAAAATATATTCTTATGCTGGATCTTTTAAGAGTAATGGTGAATGGATTATATACATATTTATTCACAAATCAAGAAGTTTTTTAAAGAAACTTGGCAAAAGGAATTAATTTTCTTTCCTTACAATATAGAAAGAGCAATGTTCTTAGCTCTTTAATTAAGAAAAGGAGATAGTAAAAAAAGAATGCTGTGAAAGTGAATGCTAAGCTTTAAGATGATATGTCACCAGGCTAAACACTGGTGTGATATGTTAAGCGAAGACTGTTAGAAATCTTAGTCTGTTTTGATTAAGCCATTTTATTTAAAGAAAAACACATTTTTTCCTTGACAAAATGTCCACCTTACTATAAAATGGTGGTGGATAGTGGTGAACAGTGGTGAACAGAAAGGAGAGGCTGTGAGCCTTAGTGGTAGACATTTGCATTCAGTTGATTATAAAGGAAGAGTTTTTATTCCTTCAAAACTACGAAAAAAGGTTATTCGAAAAAACAATAGAAACATTGTTGTTACAAGAGGTTTTGATAAGTGTCTGTCAATTTATTCCTTAACGGTATGGAGGGGTTTCGAGAATAAGCTACTTTCCCTCCCTCAGAGTAAAAGAAAAAATAGATTTATAGTCCGATTCTTTTTAGAGAATAAAGAGGAGGTTGGGGTTGATAGTCAGGGCAGGATCAAGATACCTCAACATCTTTTGGATTATGCAGGCATTAAGAAGGAAGTGCTGATTGCTGGAGTTCTTGACAGGATAGAAATATGGAATCCAGAGATTCACAAGAAGGAGATAGAAGGTATGGAAAGCATCAAGGATGAGATCCTGGAGAGTTTGGAGATATGATGCAATATGAAAGGGGAAAGATAATTCCATTCAAAAAGAGGTTGTTTACACCAAAATGGAGACTCAATCCTTTCTTGAAACACAAGGGTAACTATGTGACTGTTGTATCACTATCTGGTTTTATTGGAAGAGATGATATTGAGAAGATAGGGAATATAATAGAAAAAGATTTAACACTTGGTATTAACCGGTTCATTGTTAGTTTTTCCGATGTTAGTCATATCCACTATAAGGATGTTAATCTACTATTGAGCTTAAAGGAAAAGATAGATAAATGCAAGGGGGAGTTGAAACTCGTTGTGAAGAAACCATATATCATAGATATTCTATATGTCGGAGGATGGCCATTTATCCATAAGTTTTATCCAACTGAGAGGAGTGCAATAAATGCTTTTAGAGAGGAGCATCCCCTGAACTGGAGGGAAAATGTCGACAATACATATGCCGGTTCTATTGAAGGAAACGATTGAGGTACTGTTAGATGGTGGAGGAACAACATACGTTGACTGTACTGTTGGAACTGGTGGACATTCTTATAAGCTTCTTTCGCAAACACCAGAAGATGTGGTAGTGATTGGTATAGATAAGGATGAACAGAGTCTTGAAATTGCAAAAGATAGATTGAAGGAATTTGGTAAGAGGGTCACATTATTAAAGGGCGGATATGAGGATATTGATAAGATAGTTGGCTCTCTTAGTCTTGGACCTATTTCTGGGATACTTTTTGATCTCGGAATGTCTTCTTTTCAACTTGATAAATCAGAGAGAGGTTTCAGTTTCAGATATACTGGACCTCTTGATATGAGATTTAACGGTTCACAGGACTTATCCGCTGAAAAAATAATAAATACATTTCCCCAGGAAGATCTACTTCTGCTTTTTAGAAAATTTGGAGAAGAAAAATGGGCACGAAGACTATCACGAGTAATAGTTGAGCAAAGGAAAAAGAAACCCTTTGGGACAACTGTTGAACTCAGTGATTTTATTAGGAGAAATATTCCAAGAAGAGCTGCTCATAAAACGCTTGCGAGAGTCTTCCAGGCAATCCGTATAACGGTAAACAATGAATTAGACAATCTTAAATTAGGTTTGCTGAAAGCTTTTAAACTCTTAGATATAAATGGAAGAATTGTAGTAATTAGTTACCATTCTCTCGAAGATAGAATTACAAAAAACCTTTTTCATACACTGAAAAAGGCAGAGCTACTTGAGGTCATCAATCCAAAATGTGCCAGACCATCGAAGTCTGAAAGAATGGAAAACAGACGATCAAGAAGCGCACGTTTCAGGGCAATAATAAAGAAAGGTGAAATAAGAGAAGAAATATCTGAAGAAGAGATGGATGAGTTGGAAACTGAAGAAGAGTGGGAAGAGGAGGGAAATAATTAAAGAGTTTTTTTTTATTGTTGCTGTATTCATTATTGCAGTTCTTCTTTTACTTTTCTATGTATGGGAAAGAGCAACAGCAATGCAGTTAACCCTGATCCTTAATAAAACAGAGGAGAAGTTGGATGGTTGGCTAGAAGAGCTAAAAAGCCAGGCAAAAATCACCAGGAACGGAGAGTGGATAA
>SDBS01000246.1_pt1 | contig 49043 bp, 41 predicted proteins | sample 2277091 | NCBI WGS metagenome assembly SDBS01 (sample SAMN10404972, study PRJNA504765) | marine sediment metagenome | isolation source: marine sediment core GS10_PC15, 163 cmbsf | place: Arctic Ocean: Southern Knipovich Ridge | collected 2010 | reverse complement strand
GGTTGGCCCGGGGGGGAGAGAGCGAAGGCGCTGGCTCGAGCGCTACCGTTGGCGGCGGCCTTCTTTTTGGGGGGCGTCTCGGTAAACCTCTACACGGCGCTGCGGGCGGCGCAGCAGCCGCTCTTCAACTGGAACGACCCCTCCACCGCGGGCTCTCTCTACGCCCACCTGGCCGGTTTTCAATACCGGGGACTACTGTTTATCGGCAAGGCGGCCGGGGTTAAAGCGGCGTTGGGCAAATATTGGGAATTGGGGAAGTACTATTTCGTAGCCGCGCCGTTCGCGGCGGCGGGCCTGGTTTGGCTTTTTAAGAGGCGATACCGCGGCGTCGCGCTGGCGGCGGTTGTCTATTTCTTGGCCTACCTGGCTTATTGCGCGATTTATGCTATACAGGATATTTATTATTACTTCATACCGTTGCACCTGGTGGTGGTTTTTTTCACGGCGGCCGGCTTGGGGGTCGTTACCGACGTTATAGGGCGAAGGCGGCCGGTGCTCCGCGCGGCGGCCGCGGCGGTCATTTTGGCTTTGATATTGGTGGCCGGTAGTTGGGCTTTCGTTTCGAATTACCCATACGGCAACCGGCGCGATTTCGCCTTTGCCGAGACCTACGGCCGCCGGCTGCTGGCGTCGTTACCGGCGGGGGCGCTCGTATTTTCGAGCGGCGACACTAACGCCAACCTTAACTGGTATAACGTTTACGTGCGGCGGTTCCGACCGGACGTCGCGGTAGCGGACCAGGTGGGGCTCGCGAACCGCGGTTACGTAGCTTCGCTGGCGCGACGCCACCCGGACCTAATCCTGCCGGAAGAGGAGGAAATCGGCTTTCTCGCCGCGGAAGCTTTCGCGCGGGGCGTTTCCGATCGCGTAAACGTTACCATGAGGAAAAGCGATGACTTTATTTTGCCGCAGTTGCTGGAGCCCATAATTACTTGTAACGCTTCCGCGCGACGGATCTTCTGGGGGCTGGGAGACCCGGGGGCGAAACTCCAGGGGCACCTGATACCGTACGACGTAGTTATGGAGGTCGTTCTGGAGGAACCGCCGCGAGCCGAGCTGGCGCGACGGGCCGGAGACGCCGTCGCCGCTTTGACCGGCGTCACGGCCTCGGTTCAAAAGAACGGTCCCGCGGAATTGCGCGACGAATCCTTTAGGGAGCACGCGAACTTGTACTACGGTAGCCTGAGCGATATTCTAGCCGGCCGCGGCATGTACGAAACACAATTAGAGTTGTTAGAATCTTACGTGCGCCTTTTCCCGGCCGACGCCGACGGTTATGAAAACCTGGCTCGCGTTTATGCCGTCGTCGGCCGGCACGAGAAAGCCGCGGAGAATTACCGGCGGGCGCTGGCGTTGGCGCCGGAGAAGGTCGACCTCCGCGCCCCACTGGTCAAGTCGCTCTCCGTCGCGGGGCGCGCCGACGAAGCCGCGGCCGTTGCGGCCGAAGCGGGAGTGGGTGAAGAAGGCGAGGCCGATTACCTTCGCGGCATCGTGTACCGCGAAGAGGGAAAGGTGGAGAGAGCCCTTGCGGCGTTCGAAGCGGCGGCGCCGTATTTCGAAGACGACGCCGATTTTTGGTTGGAGTGGGGTTTGACGCACGACGCCGCCGGCGATTATAACGCGTCGGCCCGCGCGTTCAGCCGGGCGCTGGAGTTGGACCCCGGTCGCTCGTGGTTATACACCGCGCGCGGCGTAGAGGAGTTTAAGTTGGGGAACCTCGACGCGGCGGCCGCCGACTTCGAGGCCGCGGTTAAACTAAACGCGGCCGACGCGCAAGCGCACTACAACCTGGCGTGTATTTACGCCAAGCGCGGCCGTACGGCGGTTGCGCTCGAGGAACTGGAGGCCGCCGTTGAGATAGACCCCCGGCATTACGTCGCGATCGCGCGCGACGACGAAGACCTCGCGAGTTGCCGCGGCGTGCCGGCGTTCAAACGCCTCATGGTGGAATACGGCGAAGGTACTTCGGCGCCATAATCAATATGCCTTTTACGAAGAAGACATGGTTGCGCTTTCTCCCGTGGGCCTTTCTGTTGGGCGGCTTCGCGCTGTACGGCTTGGGCGCGGCGCGGGGCCTTTCGATATTGGACTCGGGGGAGTTCCTGGGGGTAGCGGCGACGCTGGGGGTGGCGCACCCGACGGGGTATCCGCTGTACGCGTTGTTGGGGCAACTGGCGACGTTCTTCCCGTGGGGCGACGGCGCGTTTTTGATAAATTTAGTATCCGCGGCCGCGGCGGCGGGTGCGGCGTTCTTCGTAGCGTTGGCGGCGGCGGAGTTGGCCGGGCAGTTGGGTTGGGGGGATATGAGCAAGGCGTTGGCGATAACGACGGCGGGGCTATTGATACTGGCGGGGCGGACGCTGTGGTCGGTGGCGACGATGGCGGAGGTGTACGCGCTAAACGCGCTCTTCTGGGGAGCCTTATTGTGGGCGGCGCTTCGGCTGCGGCGGACGGGGGCGGCGCGGGAGCTGTACGTGTTAGCGTTGGTAGCGGGCCTTTCTTTGGCCAACCACGCGACGATCGCGTTGTTTTTCCCGGCGCTGGTTTTTATCGGTTGGCCCGGGCGGGAGAAGGCGAAGACGCTGGCTCGAGCGCTACCGTTGGCGGCGGCCTTCTTTTTGGGGGGCGTCTCGGTAAACCTCTACACGGCGCTGCGGGCGGCGCAGCAACCGCTTTTCAACTGGAACGACCCCTCCACCCTCGGTTCCCTTTATGCCCATCTGGCGGGTATGCAGTACCGGGGAAATTTCCTCGAGGAGGGCGCGGCGGGCGTGAGGGACGCTTTGGCCCAGTACCGCGGCGGGGCGCTGTCCAACGTCACGCCGTTGGCGGCGTTCGCGACCGCGGGCCTGGCGTGGCTTTTCGCAAAACGCCGCCGGGCCGTCGCGTCGGCGCTCGTGCTGTATTACGCGGGGTACCTCGCCTATTGCGCCGTTTATTCTATCCCGGACATCTACTACTACTTCATCCCCCTCCACTTGACTGCGGCGTTCGTCGCCGCGCTGGGTGTCGGCGTAGTCGCGCGCGTTATAGCGGAGAGGTTTGCGGCGGCGCGTTTACCGGTCGCGGCTTGCGGGGCGGCGGCGATCCTTGCGGCGGCCGGTTGGGCGTTCGCCTCGAATTACCCGTACGGCCACCGGCGCGGCTTCATCTTCGCGGAGACGTACGGCCGTCGTCTTCTGGCGGGGCTGCCCGCCGACGCCCTCCTCTTCCCCAGCGGCGACACGAACACTTTTATTACCTGGTACAACGTCTACGCGCGGCGCTTCAGGCCGGACGTCGTCGTCGTAGACCAGATCCGGCTCGCGAGCCGCGGATATTTAACGGCCCTGGCGCGGCGGAACCCCGACCTGGTCGTCCCGGAGGAGGCGGAGGTGCGCGTTCTCGCCGAGCGCGCCGTCGCGCGCGGCGACTACGACGAATCCGGCATCGTCTTCCGCTCCAGCGACGACTTCATCTTGCCGGAGGTCATCGCGGCCATAATCGCCGAGAACGCCGACCGCCGGCGGATGTTCTGGGGGTTGGGCGACCGGAGCAAGAGGTTGCAGGAATACTTTGTCCCGTACGACCTCGCCCTGGAGGTGGTGACGGAGGAGCCCACTCCCGCGGAGGTGCGCCGTCGCGGCGCGGCGTCGATTAGGGCCTTCACGGCGTTGATGGCCAATGTCGAGCAAAAAGGCCCGGGCGAGCTCCGCGACCCGTTCTTCAAGCGCCTGGTCGCGGTATATTATTCCCGCCTGAGCAACCACCTCGCCGACCGCGGCATCGTCCAGCCCCAGGAGGAGTTGCTGAAGTCGTACATCCGCCTCATTCCGGAAGACCCCGACGGCTATCAGAATTTGGCGAGCGTTTACATGGTCGCCGGGCGCGCCGACGAAGCCGTGGCGTATTATCGGCGGGCGCTGGAGCTCGCTCCCGAAAGCGCCCCGCTGCGCGCCAAGCTGGCGCGCGCGCTTTTCGCCGCCGGCCGGGCCGACGAGGCCGCGGAAATAGCCGAAACGCTGACGGCGGACGAAACGGGCGAGGGCGCGTACGTCGGCGCCATCATCTTCCGCGAACAGGGCGACCTGGATAAGGCGCTGGCGGCGTTCGAGGCGGCGAGGCCGCGTTGCGCCGACGACGCCGAGTTCTGGTGGGAGTTGGGGCTGACGCACGACGCCGCCGGCGACAGCCGCGCCGCGGTGGCGGCTTTCGACAGGTCGCTCGAGCTCAACGCCTACGCGTCGCGGGTGTACACCGCGCGCGGCGTGAACTTCTTGAAGCTGGGGGACGCGGCGTCGGCGGGGGCGGATTTCGAGGCCGCGCTCGAGCTCAACCCGGGCGACGCCCAGGCTCACTATAACCTCGCTTGCTCGCGGGCGCGGGAAGGCCGGACCGACGCCGCGTTGGAACATCTGGCGCTCGCCCTCGAGCTTAAGCCGGACCGCTACGGGGCGATGGCGCGGCTGGACCCGGACCTCGCGAGCTGTCGCGAGCTGCCGCGGTTCCGAGCGCTGCTCGAGCGATACCCGCCGGCCGAATCGGAGCCCGGACGATGAGGCGCGTTTTCGGAAGACTCGGATGGCTCGTCTTCGCCGCGACGTACGTCGCCGCCGCGGCGTTGTACGTCGCCTCCGCGGCCCGGGCGCCGGGCAGCGGCGACTGGGGCGACTTCGTGGCCGCGGCCTCGGTCCTCGGCATCGCCCACCCCACCGGGTACGCCGTTTATCTGCAAATACTCGCCCTTCCCCTTTTGATACTGCCCGCGGCGTGGGCCGCGGCCGCCGCCGACGTCACGAACGCGCTCGTCGTAGCGCTGGCGCCGGCGCTGCTCGCGTTGTGGGCGTATAGACTCGCGCGGGGCGACGGCCGGGACGACGTCGCCGTAGCCGCGTTCGCCGTCGCGGCGGGTATTTTCTTCGCCGGCGCGGCGTCGGTATGGTTGGAGGCCACGTCGGTCGAGGTGTACGGCGCGGCGCTCGCCTTGTTGCTGGGCGCGCTTCTATTGCTCGAGCCGGCGCGCCGCGGCGGCGACGGCCGGCCTTTTATCGCGGCGGCGCTCGTGGGGGGCCTGGCCGCCGGCGTACATTTGACCGCGTTCGCGTACGTCTTCGTTTTGCTCGTCGTTTGGGGCGCGGCCCGCCGGCCGCCCGTTCGCGTCGTGTGCCTGGCCGCGGGCGCCTGGGCGCTGGGGTTGTCGGCGGCGCTCTTCCTCCCTTTGAGAGCGGTGGCGGCGCCGCCCCTCACCTGGACCTGGACCGGTATCAGCGACCTGCGCACGTTCGTCGTCCACGCCACCGGGCGGCAGTTCTCCTACAACTTCCGGGTGCCGACGTGGATGCTCGGGGCCTTGCGCCTGCGGGAGCTCTTCGCCGCGGTGTGGCGCAGCGGCGGGCCGTTCGTATTCCTCGCGCCCCTGGGCTTGTGGCTCCTATGGCGCCGGTCGCGCGCGGCGGCGGCGGCCGTCGTCGCTATATTGGCGCTTAACGCGGCGTTCCTCCTCTTCTACGACATCCCGGACCTGGCGAGGTATCAGCTGCCGTTCGTCGCGTTAGTCTTCGCGTGCGCCGCGGCGGCGGCGGTAGCCCTCTTCGGCGTCGCGGGGCCGAAGTTGCGCGCCGTCGTGGGCGTCGTGGCGGCCGCGGCCGTCGCCCTTTCGCTCGTCGGCGAGTGGCCGCGGCAGCGGCGCGACCCGGAATTCCTCTCCTATTACGGCCGTCAAATAGTCTTGCCGGTGGGGTACCGCGCGGTTTACATATCGGGCACGACGACGTCGAACTTCCTCTACTGGTTCCGCCAGTATACGCTGGGGCGGCGGCCCGACGTCGAGCTCTACAACATCAACGACGACCGCTTCGACATCGACAAGCTGGCGGCGCTGGCCTGGCGCGAGGCGGGGGCGAGACCCGTATTCGCGGACTACTTTTTCGTATACCAGACCCACCAGCGGCGCGCCTTTTGCCGGCGGGGCCGGCCCGCGGGGTTCGTACTGGAGGTAACCGACCGCGACGTTGCGGCGGGGGACGCGCGGCCGTTGGACGCGGAGGTCCTGGCTCGAGCCGAGGGGCTGATGCGGGCCCGGCGCGACGAGCCGGGCCGCGCCACCGACGGCCTGGCCCTCGCCCTGAGCGTGTGGGAATACCGCGCCTTTTACTACGAATATCGCGACGAGCCGCGCCGGGCGAAGTACTACTTAGTGCGGGCCGCCGAGCTGGCGCCGGGGACGGCGATGCCCCAGATCAACCTCGCGCGGTGGTATATCGACGAGGGCGGGTACGGGAAAGCGCGCCGCGCGGCCCGGGCCGCAATCGCCGCGGCGGACGGCGGCCATATGAAATATATGGCGTACGCGTACCTGGCGATGGCGGACCAGGCCGAGGGCGACCTCGACGCGGCGCTGAAGCACGCCCGCGTAGCCGTGGCGCTCAAGCCCCACGACGGCAAGACCCACCGCCTGGCGGCGGGGATTTACCTCGAGCGGGGGGACCTCGAGAACGCCAAGCGCGAGCTGGAGAATACGCTCGCCCGCGGCTACAACGACCCCGACGCCGTGATGATGCTGGCGAAAATATACCGGGAGGAGGGCCGCGACGACGAGGCGTTCGCGCTGCTGGCCGAGAACGTCCACCAGTACAACGACGTGCGGCTGATGAACGCGTACGCGCTGGCGCTCATCGCGCGGGGGCGATACGTGGAGGCCAAGGCGGAGCTTGTGCGCGCGGCCCGCATCGCCCCCCGCTCGCCCGAGGTCCGCGCCAACCTCGCCCGCCTGGAGGCGATGGGGTGGTAGCGGCGAACATTAGTATATTCCTATAAATGAAAAAGGGCTCCAGACTGGCCCCTACGGGCGGTAATAATCGTCCTCGGGCCAACGGCCGGCGTTGTCGAAAATATACGCCCGGGTGCGCGCCGCCTCGTCGTCGTCGCGGATAATCCGTTCGTAATAATTACGTTGCCACACCCGCCCGCCCGGCGTCCGGCGTAATGGGTTGATGCGTTTCGGTACGGCCATTTTGAAACCGGCGACGAACGACCCCAACGACCCCGGCGGCCGGTATAACAACGGCCGTTGTGCGGGCGGGCCGTGTAGGGGCGCAACGCGTTGCCCCCCTACGGCGTCGTCCGTAATGATCACGATGCCGTGGACGTGGTTGGGCATGACGACGAACGCGTCCAATTCGATTTCGGGCCGGTGGGCGGCTGAACGCGACCATTCCTCGCCGGCGACGAGGCCGTATTGGTTCAAACGGACCGTATCGCCTTCGACGGCCCCGAACAAACATTCCCGGCCGTAGGTGCATATCGTGACGAAATACGCCCCGCCCGACGTGTAATCGTAGCCGCGGAGGCGGATGGACCGGCGGTGGTGTTTGTGGCGGTCGAACGTCATAGGCCGTCCATCGTAAGGGCGCAACGCGTGGCGCCCTTACTTGTGACTACGCCCCGCCAGCACCTCCGCGGTGTGCCGCGCCTCGGCCTTAACGCCCCGCCGCCGCAGCGCCTCGTTGACGTAGAGGACGCAGGCCGGACAGCCGGTCGCGACGACGGCCGCGGCCGAGGCCGCGACGGCGTCGGCCTTCTCGCCGCCAATTTTAGCGAAGACGTCGCCGTACGTCAGGCCGTAGGCGCCGGCGCCGCCGCAGCAAGTCACCGCTCCCGGCGCGTCCAGCTCGACGAACTCGCCGACTTTATTTAGCAGCGCACGCGGCTGCGCGGTGACGCCCAACCCCCGCGCCAGGTGGCAGGGGTCGTGGTACGTTATTTTGCCGGCCGCGCGGGGCTCGATGCTATCGGCGGGTAACAGCTCGGTGACGTCCTTAACGCGCTCCTTGAACGCCGCCGCGCCCGGGACCTCCAGCACGTCGTTATAATAATATGTGAGCGCCGTACCGCAGGTGCCGCAGTCGACTGCTATCGGCTCGTCGCCTTCCAGCGCCGCGACGTTCCGCGCGGCGAGCTCGCGGGCGAGCTTTACGTCGCCGCTCGCGAGCGCCGGGATGCCGCAGCACCGGCGCGCCGCGGGGACGAAGACCAGGTACCCGGCGCGGGTGAGGAGGTCGACGACGGCTCGAGCCGTAGCGGGGTAAAGGTACGTCGTGCCGCAGCCGGCGAAGTATGTGACCTGGCCGCGCCATTCCGCTCCCTCCGCCGGCATGAAGTACTGCTCCCGCCAGGCGTCGAACGGTTTCTCCTCGAGGCGCGGCAGCGCCAGCCGGGGCGGCAGACCGAAGAACCATAGCGCGAACGGCAGGATGTGGAACTCCTGCGCCAGGTGCAGCAGCCGCGTCAGCTGCGCCAGGAGCCAGGGCCGCCCCAGCGCCAGGCGGTAGGCCCACGATTTGAAGAAGGGTAGGCCGCCGCGGCACAAGCCCGCCTCCCGGGCGGCGAGGACCAACACGTCGGCGGCCACGCCGGAGGGGCAGCGCTCGGCGCAGGCGCGGCAGCTCAGGCAGTACGCCAGCGACTCGAGGAACGCGGCGCCGAACTCGTCGGCCGGCGGCGCGCCCTCCAGGCTGGCCTCCAGCAGGGCCAGGCGGCCCCGCGGCGAGAAGCGCTCGGAGGCCGTCGCGCGGAATGCGGGGCACACCTCGCGGCACAGGCCGCAGCGGAGGCACCGCGCGAGGTTTTCCCGCCAGCCGTCGATGAGGGCTTCTTTTTGTCCGGAGGCCATTAATAGGTCGCGCTAAAAAACGGTTGCCTCGGGGCGGTGATACAATATAATATACAAGGTCCCGAGGCGGATGGATGGTGCGTAATATTACAATAACTACGTTCGCGATAACAGCGCTAACGGCGGCCGCGGCGACGCCCTCGAGTGGGAGGTCGAGGGCTATCCCGAGCCGGCGCGGACGAGGGCTTCACCTTCGAGCAGCTGCAGATAGGCGGCGTGTTCCGCTTCTTTTTGATATAATGGATAGGAGGCCGTGATGCGGCGTTTAACGTTGACGTTCCTGATAATAACGGGTTTGGCCGGCGGGGCGGCATCCGCGGACGTCGACCTCCCCGGCCGCATTTCTTTCGGCTTCAACGTCGGCGGCTGTCACAGCGCGAACGACCACGGCCGCTGGTCGGCGAGCGGGGTCGGGTACACGTACTTCGGCGAAATAGCGTACGAGTCGACGAGCTGGCTCGTCGCGCCGCTGATACAGTGGGGTTATACCTACGCCGCGGGCGACGTGCCGCCCTGGGAATCGGAGGGGTATTCCGCCCGCCCTACCGAAATTAAGGGCGAAGGGGATACCTTTATAATGGGCGGCCGCGTGCGGGTCCCGTTGTGGCAGATGAAGCTTCGGCCCTACGCCGGCGCCGGCGTGGCGTGGACGAATTACAATCGCATCGTAATGGATAATTCCAACGTGCTTTCGGATAAGGGGAGCTTCGGCACCGGGTGGGCGGCGCTCGGCGGCTTGGAATTCTTCCCCGACCCGGCGAGCGGCTTCTCTTTGGCCTTGGATTACCGCTACGCCGTGACGAAGCAGAAGTGGCGGACCTCCGCCGCGACGGGGAATAAGGGCCCCTTCGAATCGGAATTTAACCTGACGGAAAAACTGCTGACGATGGGAATAAAGATTTACGTGCTATAATAAGGGAGATAGATATGGCCGAGGAATGGCAAGGACCGCTTGAGAAGGTAGACCCGTGGCGCTGGCGGCTGCCGAAGTCGTACGACGGCCGCATGCGCGTCGACGGCCTGATATACGCCGACGAGAAGATGCTCAAGCGCGTCCGCATGGACAAGACGCCCCAACAAGTGGCGAACGTCGCCACGCTGCCGGGCATCGTGGGGCACTCTCTCGCCATGCCGGATATCCACTGGGGATACGGTTTCCCCATCGGCGGCGTGGCGGCGACGCGCGAGGACGACGGCGTCGTCTCGCCGGGGGGCGTGGGCTACGACATCAACTGCGGCGTCCGCCTTATGAGCACGTCGCTCACCGTCGACGACGTAAGCGGCAAGGTCCGCGGCCTGCTGCAGGGACTGTACGGCGCCATACCGTGCGGCATAGGCACCAAGAGCAAGCTGCGGCTGAGCGTGGCCGAGCTGAAGAAGGCGCTGCGGGACGGCGCACGGTGGGCGGTGGGGCAGGGCTTCGGCGACGCGGGCGACCTCGAGCGAACCGAGGCCGGCGGCTCGCTGCCCGGCGCGGACCCGGACGCGCTGTCGGCGCGGGCGCTGGAGCGCGGCCGGCCGCAGCTCGGGACGCTGGGCGCCGGCAACCACTTCATCGAGATAGGCCGGGTGGTCGAGGTCTTCGACGAGGTCGCGGCGCGGGCCTTCGGCCTCGACGTCGACGGCGTCACGCTCATGATTCACTCCGGCTCCCGGGGCCTAGGTTACCAGGTGTGCGACGACTGGGTGAAAGTGATGCGCGGCGCGATGGGCCGGTACAAGATTACGGTCCCCGACCAGCAGCTCTCCTGCGCGCCCATAAAGTCGGACGAGGGTCGGGGCTACCTGGGCGCGATGAACGCCGCGGCCAACTACGCCTGGGCCAACCGGCAGATCATGATGCACTGGGCGGAGGAGGTCTTCGCCAAGTCGCTGGGCGTCTCCCCCCGCCACCTGGGTATGAACCTCGTATACGACGTGGCCCACAACATCGCCAAGTTCGAAACCCACGACGTCGACGGCCGGCGCGAGAAATTGCTCGTCCACCGCAAGGGCGCCACCCGCGCCTTCGGCCCGGGCCAGGCCGAGCTGGCCGATGTGTACCGGAACCTGGGCCAGCCGGTCATCATACCCGGCGATATGGGGACCGAGTCGTACGTGTTGCTGGGCACCGAGCGCGCGATGGCCGAGACGTGGGGCTCGACCTGCCACGGCGCCGGCCGCGTCATGAGCCGCAAGGAGGCGACGCGTAAGGCCAAGGGGCGGTCCATATCTCGCGAGTTGGAGGACCGCGGCATCGAGATCGTGTGCCGCTCGCCCAAGACGCTGGCCGAGGAGATGAGCGAAGCCTACAAGGACGTGAGCGAAGTGGTGAACGTCGTGACCAACGCCGGCATATCGAAAGCGGTGGCGCGCCTCGAGCCGCTGGGCGTTATTAAAGGGTAGCGCCGTGCGGAGGGCTATATTTAAAAAGATGTCGCCAAAGGCTGGTGGCGGCGGTGTGGAATTTTTCCCCGGAGCGGCGAAAAAACCCTTGACATTTTAAAAACGTTCTCTTAGAATTACGACCCTGGTATTAATAAGGGCCCAAGATATATTACTTACCAGGTAATATTTAATTAAAAGTTTGTGAAAACCGTAGCAAACTATCCGGTTGGACCGCCGCCGCCCCGGAGGTTCGCGAGATGGGGTTTCGGCGCCGACCCGGGCCTTCCCAACATACGGGGCAACGTCGATTTTTTGAAGATCACGTCGAAGGTGGGCGAGGGTACCGTCGTAGAATTCGCGATTTTGTTGAATCGAACTTGAGGAAAAACCGACGAGGGTGTCGTTTCGAAGTATTCTACGGCTATTTTAAAAATTCCATCAATAAGATAACTGGGCCAAGATTACCGGTTTCGAAGCTTCGCCAAAGGAAGGTGCTTCAGCAGGATAGTGGGGTCTCAATTTGTGAAAAAAGTAACAATATATAACGAATTTCGTCATAATTAAGTAAGTAATAGCGATCGGCGTAGATGCGGCACAGAAGGAAATTGCCCGCGGCGTAGTCGGGCGTCCGAACTACCTAAAAATGATTCGCATTAAAAGTGCGGGCGCCACGAGGAGGACCGATGGCAGATATAAGAATAGGCGTGTGGCTGGACCAGCCAGACTCACATTTTCTAGCCGAAATACTCGCTATGCCGGGCGGCGAGGCCGCGGCGGCGTGTATTCAATGCGGTACTTGTTCGGGCGCTTGTCCGACGGTCCCTTTTATGGACTCGAGCCCGCGGGAAATTATGGCTTTTGTCCGAGCCGGTTATCGCGACCGCGTACTTAATTCCAGCACGATTTGGATGTGCGTGTCGTGTTACTCGTGTTACGTCCGGTGTCCGAAAGAGATCAAGATAACGGATTTCATGTATAAGCTCAAACAGATCGCGATGCGGGAAGGCTACAAGAACCCGGACGCCAAACGTGCTCGGATATTGTCAAAGGAATTCGCGGACAACGTCAAGTCTCTGGGCCGTAACAACGAAATGTGGTTGCTCTTGAAGTATTTCCTATCTACCGGTATTTTCTCCGCGCTGAAGTATACCGGCATGGGTTTGAGCCTCCTCAGAACCGGCCGGCTCGAGATATTTCCCAAGAAATCTAAAAGCGTGAGCGACGTAAGAAAGATCATCGCGAAATCGCGCGAAGAGGCGGCGATGCGGCCATGACGAAGTATACGTATTATCCGGGATGTTCTCTTGACGCCACCGCGAAGCCGTACGGCGCTTCGGTAGCCGCGACGGCGCTACCGCTGGGGATTGAATTGAGGGAAATCGAGGACTGGAACTGCTGCGGCGCCACGGCCTACATGTCGTACGACCACGTCGAGGCGTTCTCCATCGCGAGCCGCAACCTCGCGATCGCGGAAAAAAACGCGGAGGACGGGGGCACCCAGGTCGTCGCGCCGTGTAGCGCGTGCTTCGCGGTCCTCAACAACGCCGTAGACTACATGGCCGAGGACCCGAAGTTGTTCGGTCGCGTCAACGACGCGCTCTCCGCCGCCGGCCTCCGCTACGAGGGCAACGTCAAAGTTCGTCACCTGCTCGACGTGTACGTCAACGACGTTCCGGAAGAATTACTTAAATCCAGGATCACCAAGGATTTAGAGCTGGTGAGGTTGGCGCCGTACTACGGCTGCCAAATCGTGCGGCCCAAGAACGATTTCGACCACTACGACATGCCCACCAAATTCGACGACTATTTGAGGTTGCTGGGCGCGCAGGTGGCTTACTACCCGGTGAAGACCAAATGCTGCGCCGGGACTTTTATCACCACGCAACCGGAGATCGCGGCGCGCATGATCGGCCTGTTGCTCAAGTCCGCCAAGGATAACAGGGCCGATGCCGTCGTAACCTGTTGCCCGCTCTGCCAGTTCAACCTCGACAACTTCCAGAAGGAAGCGGGCGAGTATTGGAACGACGAGTTTAATATCCCAATATTGTACTTCACGCAAGTCGTGGGGCTCGCCATGGGCATCCCGCCCGGCGACCTAGAGATCGACGACCACAGGGTGTCGGCCGACGCCTTGTTGGCGAAGATAGTCTGAGGCGGAGGTAATTATGGTGGCGGAAGAGGAACCCAAAACCGGCGAAGAGGAAGAGCCGAAAATCGGCGTCTACATATGCCATTGTGGCCACAACATTCTGGGTATGGTGGACGTGCCGGCGGTGGTGGCGGATGCCGCCAGCCTGCCGGACGTAGCGGCGGCGCGGGAATACCAGTTTATGTGTTCCGACCCCGGCCAGGAGCTCATCAAGAAGGACATCCGGGAGCTGGGCCTTAACCGTGTCGTCGTCGCCTCCTGTTCGCCGCTGATGCACGAGCGGACGTTCCGGCGGACCTGCGCCGACGCCGGCCTCAACCCGTACCTGTTCGCTATGGCCAACATCCGCGAACACGTCTCGTGGGTTTCGGAAGACCGAGACCTGGCCACCGATAAAGCGAAGCAGCTCGTGCACGGCGAGGTGCGGCGGGTGGCGCTGCAGGAGCCGTTGACGCCCACGCTGGTCGAAGTCCAACCCAGGGCGCTCGTAGTGGGCGGCGGCATCGCCGGCATCCAGGCCGCGCTCGATATCGCCGACGCCGGCAAGAAGGTCTACCTCGTCGAGCGCGAGGCGAGCATCGGCGGCCACATGGCGACGTTCGACAAGACCTTCCCCACGCTCGACTGCGCCGCCTGCATCCTGACGCCCAAGATGGTCGACGTGGGCGTACACCCCAATATCGAGCTCCTCACGTACTCCGAAGTTACGAACGTGGACGGCTTCGTCGGCAACTTCAAAGTTACGGTCAAGAAGAAGGCGCGGTGCGTCGACCTCGAAAAATGCAACAGCTGCGGCGATTGTTGGGAGAACTGTCCGCGCATCCCCTACCCGTCCAAGCTGATCGTGGCGGTGGAGGGGACGACGATCAAAGCCAAGAAGCTGGAAGAAAAAGAAAAAATCCGGGCCGCGGCTGGCGAATAACTCCAGGCCGGTGCCGCGGTCGCGGGAGGATGAGATATGGCAGTAGATATGGAAAGGGCCGAGACGCTGGTGGAGGACTTCCGCCAGAGGGACGGCCGCGTAATGGAGTTGCTCCTTGACGTTCAGGACGAGTTCAATTACGTCCCCGAAGCGGTTTTGGAGATGATCTCCGAGAGACTGGAGGTCCCGCTCGAGCGGCTCCTCGGCGTGGTAACGTTCTACAACGCGTTCAGCTCCGCGCCCAAGGGGCGCTACCACGTCAGGGTATGTACCGGGACGGCCTGCATCGTCCGCGGCTCGCGGAGTATCCTGGAGGCCGTGATTGGCGAACTCGGCGTCGAGCCGGGCGGGGCTACGGAGGACGGCTCGTTCTCGCTCGAGAGCGTTCACTGTTTCGGCAATTGCGCCCACGGGCCCACGGTATCCGTGGGAGACGAAATTTTCGGTCACGTGACGCTCGCGAAGGCTAGGGAGATAATTACGACCTTTAAGAAAGCGGTGGAAGAAGGCGGCGAATAACAACCGGCCCCGTTTCTACCGGCCTTAAAGGCGTGTATACCGCGAAGGTGATGAGCTATGAGGATTACGAGCACGAAAGACCTCGATGATTTGAAGTCGGAAGGTCGCGAGGCTTTGTACCCGGAAAGGATAAGGATAAACGTAGGGTCGCCTACGTGTGGTATTGCGAGGGGTGCTTCGGAGGTGGTTTTGGACCTCTTGTCCCGGGTCGAAACCGAGGAACTGGACGCCACGCTGGCGGCCACGGGCTGTTTGGGGTTTTGCGAGATGGAACCCCTCGTGGACGTTTGGGTACCCGGCGAGCCTCGCGTCGTGTATAAAAATATAACGACCGAGGACACTCCCGAGCTTGTTAGAGCGCTAAAGGAAGGCCGCGTCGTCGAGGATAAGGCGTTGTTCCGTCTGGAGGGCGAATACCTATTTCTCGGGGACGAGGAAATTAAATATAAATTAGGGAGCACGAACGGCAAGTACGACGGTATCCCGCTCATGGAGGAGGTCCCGTTTTACAACGGCCAATACAAATTGGTTACGCGCAATTGCGGCTTTATCAAACCGACGTCGCTCCCGGAGTACGTCGCGCGTGGCGGCCTGTATCCGTTGTTTAAGGCGCTAACGCAGATGACCCCGGAGGAGGTAATCGCGGAAGTTGCGAAGTCCGGCTTGCGCGGCCGCGGCGGCGCCGGTTTCCCCACCGGCCGTAAATGGCAGTTCGTACGGGAGGCCCCCGGCGACGTCAAGTATATTATCTGCAACGGCGAGGAGGGCGACCCGGGCGCGTATATGGACCGGTCGGTCCTCGAGGGCGACCCGTACTCCGTTCTCGAGAGTATGATCGTTTGCGCGTACGCCGTGGGCAACACTAAAGAGGGGCTTGTCTATATAAAACACGAATACGAAAGGGCGCGCGAAATCGTTACGGCGGCGATCGAGACCATGCGCGAGTACGGCGTCCTGGGCGACGACATTTTGGGCACGGGGCTCGATTTCGATATCCGTGTCGCGCGCGACCCCGGGGCCTTCGTGTGCGGCGAGGAGACGGCGCTTATCAACGCGGTCGAGGGGAAAAGAGGTGTGGCGCGGTTGCGGCCGCCTTATCCCGCGGAAAAAGGCCTCTTCGACAAACCGACGGTCGTCAACAACGTTGAAACGTGGGCCAACATCCCCGTTATCCTCGACCGCGGCGGCGAATGGTACAGCACGCTCGGTACCGAACGCAGCAAGGGAACTAAGGTTGTCTCGCTCGCCGGCAAGGTTAGAAATAACGGTTTAGTGGAAGTCCCGATGGGTACCGCGTTGTGGGACGTAATATTCGGAATGGGCGGCGGGATCGCCACCGACCGAGGTTTTAAGGGCGTGCAGATTGGGAGCCCCTTGGGTGGCTGCGTCCCCGGCCAATTGCTGGACCTGCCTTTGGACTACGAGAAGTTGACCGAGGCGGGCGCGATGGTCGGGTCCGGCGGTATGATCGTCATGGACGAGCATACTTGTATGGTGGACATGGCCAAGTACTTTATGGAATTCAACCGCGACGAGTCCTGCGGCCGTTGCACGCCTTGCCGCGACGGCATCCCGGCGGCGCTGGCGATCCTGGACCGGATTACCAAGGGCCGAGGTACCATGGAGGACCTCGACACGTTGGAGGAACTCGGCACGGCGATCCAACGGACTTCCCTCTGCGGCCTGGGCCAGACCGCGCCCAATCCGGTACTCGCCACGCTGCGTTACTACCGCGACGAGTACGAGGCGCATATCAAAGAGAAGCGCTGCCCGGGCGCGGTATGTAAGACGCTGGTCTCGGCGCCGTGCCACCACGTATGCCCGGTCGGTATGGACCCGCCGGCGTACATCGGCTATATCGCCCAGGGGCGTTTCGACAAGGCGTACGAGGTTATAACGAACGCCTCGCCTTTCGCCGGAATTTGCGGCCGCGTGTGCGATTACCCGTGCGAGTTCAAATGCACCTCCGGCGACTCCGCCGACCCGATCGCGATACGGGCGCTGAAGCGTTTCGTGGCCGATTACGCCAAGAATAAGAACGGCCGGCCGAAGAAGGCGCCGGCCAGGAAATACGACGAGAAGGTGGCCGTGGTCGGCTCCGGCCCGGCGGGCCTAACGTGCGCGTACCAGCTCGCGCTGCAGGGTTACGAGGTGACGGCGTTCGAGGCCTTGCCCGTGCCCGGCGGCATGTTGGCCGTGGGCATCCCGGAGTACCGGCTCCCGCGCGACATCCTGGAATTCGAAATAGAGAACGTGAAGCGGGCCGGCGTGAAGATCGAGACCAACACCGCCGTGGGCAAGGACGTCACGCTGGACGAACTCCGCGCCCGGGGGTACAAAGCGTTCTTCGTGGCCACCGGCGCCCATACCGGCCTCAAGCTCGGCGTCGAGGGCGAGGAGGCGGAGGGCGTAGTGGACGCGGTCGCGTTCCTGCGGGAGGTCAACCTGGGCCGGGGCGACAAGCCGGGCGAAATGGTCGGCGTGGTGGGCGGCGGCAACGCGGCCGTCGACGCCGCGCGCGCCGCGCTGCGGATGGGGGCCGCCGAGGTCCATATCTTATATCGCCGGACGCGCAAGGAGATGCCGGCCCAGGACGAGGAGATCGAGGCCGCGCTCGACGAGGGCATAAAGCTCCACTTGCTCGTGGCGCCGAAGAGAATCATCACGGAAGGCGGCCGCGTGACGGCGGTGGAGTGTTTGAAGATGGAACTGGGCGACGTCGACGCCGGCGGCAGGCGGCGTCCCGTTCCGATCGAAGGTTCGGAGTTCACCCTTGAGCTCGACGCGTTGATACCGGCCCTCAGCCGGGAGCCGGACCTCACCTGCCTGGAGGGCGCCGACGCGATCGAGGTTTCCAAGTGGAAGACGATCGTGGCGGACGGGGAGACGCTGCAGACGACGGTGCCGGACGTCTTCGCGGGTGGCGACGTCGTAACCGGGCCGTGGACCGTGACGGGAGCGATGGGCTACGGTAAGCGCGCCGCGGAAGTAATCCATAAGTACCTACGCGGGGGGCCGCTCCGGCCTACGTACGAGCCCACCCGGCCGACGGTTGAGGTGCCGACCTACCGGATGACCGACGAAGAGCTGGCGACCATCGTCCACCGCCCCGGCGTCCCCTGTCGCTCGGCGCCGGACCGCGTGAAAAACTTCGACGAAGTCGAGCTTTGCCTTTCGGACGAACAAGCGGTCGACGAGGCCAAACGTTGCCTGCGGTGCGACGCTACTTTGGCGTAGAAGCGGAAGCAGTAAATATCCTGCCCCTTAGGAGGCAAGATGGTTAGGTTAACGATTAACGATAAGGTGGCCGAGGTGGAAGAGGGCACTACCGTCCTGGAGGCGTGTAAGGAGGTCGGGGTCGACGTCCCGACGTTGTGTTACGTGCCGTTCCTCGAGCCCCACGGCGCGTGCCGGATGTGCACCGTAAAGGTGTCCGAGAACGGCGCCCCCCACCTGACTACCTCGTGTACGCTGCAGTCGGTGGACGGGATGAAGGTCGTTACGGACGACGACGACGTCCGCGCGGCCCGAAAAATCTTGCTCGAGCTCTTGCTGGCCCGCGCGCCCGACGCCGAGGTCCTGCAGGAGATGGCGGTGGAGTACGGCCTTGAGAAGTCGCGTTTCGCCGTCGAGCCGGAGGAACCCGCGGCGGCCGAGGCGGAGGGGGCCGAGGAGTTCGAAGTCGAGGCCAAGCCGAAGAGGTGCATCCTGTGCGGCCTCTGTTACCGCATCTGCGAGCAGCGCGTACAGGCGTTCGCGATAGGCCTGGTCGAGCGCGGCGCCGACGCCGAAATCGCGCCGCCCTTCGGTCGCCCCTCGGACAATTGCATCGCCTGCGGCGCCTGCGCCTCGGTATGTCCCACCGGCGCCATAACGGCCGTCGACCGGCTGGGCCGCGAAATAGTCCACGACGAGTTGACGCTCGCGTCCAACGCCGCCGTCAAGGTCCCCATCAAGCAGGCCGTCCCCAACGTCCCCTACGTCGACAAGACGCAGTGCATCCACTTCACGCAAGAAGAAAACGGATTGGACGCGTGTCGCATTTGCGAGGACATCTGCCCCAAGGAGGCCATCGACCTCGACGCCGCCGAGGAGGAGCTCGAGCTCGACGTCGGGACGATAATCCTCGCCACCGGCTTCAAGAACTTCGACCCGCGCCGCATCCGGGAGTTGGGCTACGGGATGCTGCCCAACGTCATCTCGGCCCCGGAGTTCGAGTTGATGAACCGGGCCGACGGTTGCACCGAGGGCGAAACCCTCATGGAGAACGGCCGGAAGCCCGAGTCCATCGCCATCCTTCACTGCGTCGGCTCGCGCGATAAGAACTATAACAGGTACTGCTCGCGGGTGTGCTGCATGTACTCGCTCAAGTTCGCCCACCTCCTCAAGGAGAAGACCGACGCCGAGGTATTCCAGTTCTACATAGACATGCGCTCGTTCGGAAAAGGTTACGAGGAGTTCTACGATCGGCTGTTGGAGGAGGGCGTCCTCTTCGTCCGTGGCCGCGGCGCCGAGGTCACCGATGTCGCCGAGCGGCCGGCGGAGGAAGGCAAACTCGTCGTGTGCTGCGAGGATACGCTCATCGGCGCGTACCGGCGGGTCCCCGTCGACATGGTAGTGCTGGCCACCGGGCTCGAGGCGCGCGAGGACGCCGAAGCGGTCCGGCGCACCTTCGGCATCAGCTGCGGCGCCGAGGGGTTCTTCACCGAGAAACACGCCAAGCTCGCCCCGGTCTCGACGACCACCGACGGCGTCTTCCTGGCCGGCGCCTGCCAGAGCCCGAAGGACATCCCGGACGCGGTGGCCCAGGGCTCGGCCGCCGCGGCCCAGGCGTTGTCGCTGATGGACAGGGGCATCGTCGAGATAGAGCCCATTACCGCGGTCATAGACGAGAACGTCTGTTGCGGCTGCAAGATCTGCATAAGCCTGTGTCCCTACACCGCGATTTCGTTCAACGAGGAGGACAAGGTTTCCGAGGTGAACGAGGCGTTGTGTAAAGGCTGCGGCACCTGCGTCGCGGCCTGCACCACCGGCGCGGCCAACCAGCGCCACTTCAAAAACGAACAGATCCTCGCGGAGATCGAAGGGGTGTTGTCCTGATGGCGGAAACTTTCGAACCCAAGATCGTCGGCCTGCTCTGCACCTGGTGCGCCTACGCCGGCGCTGACCTTGCCGGCACGTCGCGCATCAAGTACCCGCCCAACGTGCGGGGCATCCGCGTTATGTGCTCGGGCCGGGTGGACCCGCAGTTCGTGCTGGATGCCTTCGCCCACGGCGCAGACGGCGTCCTGGTCAGCGGTTGACACCCCGGCGACTGCCATTACCAGGAAGGTAATTACAAGGCTCTCCGTCGCGTAACGCTTCTCAAGAAGGTGCTGCAGCAGATGGGCGTCGACCCCGAAAGGCTCCGGCTCGAGTGGGTCAGCGCCTCGGAGGCCCAGCTGTTCGCCGAGACGGTGAAAGGTTTTACGGAGACGATAAGGGAGTTGGGGCCGATGCCCCGGGGCGTCGAGGACCCGGCCGTGGCCCAGGAGGAAGTCCATGCCTGAGAAATTCAAGTTCGCCTTCATGCCCTCCGCGAGCTGCGGCGGCTGCGAGATCGCCGTGGTCGACATCGACGAAGTTATTTTGAAGGTTGCGGAGCTGGCCGACATCGTTTACTGGCCTACCGTGCTCGACTTCAAGGACAAAGATTTGGAGGCTATCCCCGACGGCGGCGTCACGGTGGGTTTCTTCAACGGCGCCGTCCGGAATACGCACGACGTCCACCACGCCCGGCTAATGCGCCGAAAGAGCCAGGTCCTGGTGTCCTTCGGCGCCTGCGCCCAGATGGGCGGCATCCCCTCGCTGGGCAACTTCTGGACGACGGAGGAGCTGGCGCATCGGATGTACGACACCGTCCCGTCGGTAGTGAACCCGGACGGGACGCGGCCCCAGCTTACGTACGACGCGCCCGAGGGCGAGCTGACGCTGCCCCGCGCGATGGAGCGCTCCTACGCCCTCGACCAGATCGTGGACGTCGACTACTACCTCCCGGGTTGCCCGCCGCAGGTGAAGTGGATCGTGGCCGCGGTGGAGGCCGTGGCCTCGGGCGAGCTCCCGCCCAAGGGTACCGTCATCGCCGGGACCAAGGCCGTGTGCGACGAGTGCCCGCGCGAGCGGTCGGAGGAGAAACAGATCACCGAGTTCAAGCGCATTCACCTCGTCGAGAACGACCCGGAGAAGTGCCTGCTGGAGCAGGGGATAATGTGCTGCGGGCCGGCGACGCGCGACGGCTGCGAAGCGGCGTGCGTCACCGCGGGCCAGGGTTGCCGCGGCTGCTTCGGCTCCACCGACAACGTCAACGACATGGGCGCCAAGCTGGCCTCGGCCATCGCCTCCATCACCGTGGCGGATACGCAAGAGGAGGCCGACAAGGTATTCGGCGAACTTGACGACCCCGCGGGTTACTTCTACCGCTTCGGCCTGGCGAAGTCGATGCTGGGCGTCCAGCGCGGCGAGCGCAAAGACGACGACGAGTAGCGGCACGCGACGCGCCGCTCGGTTATATTTGCTCGTAACGGAACCAGTCCCTACGGAGTAACGTTATGCGGAAAATCGAGATCGACCCCATCTCTCGCCTGGAAGGGCACGGCAAAATAGCTATATTCCTGGACGACGCCGGCGACGTGGCCGAGGCCTACCTCCAGATCCCGGAGCTGCGCGGCTTCGAGCAATTCTGCGTGGGCCGGCCGGTGGAGGAACTCCCGCGCATCACGCCCCGCATCTGCGGCGTTTGACCGCTCGTCCACCACTTCGCAGGCGCGAAGGCATGTGACGCGGTTTACAAAGTGGAGCTGCCGCCCAACGGCGAGAGACTACGGCGGATGATATACAACTCCTACTTCTTCTACGACCACCTGCTGCACTTTTATTACCTCGCGGCGCCGGACTTCGTCGTGGGTCCGACGGCCAACCCCGCGGAGCGCAACATCCTCGGCGTTATAGCCAAGGTGGGCCTGGAGACCGGCAAGAAGGTCATCGAGATGCGCGCCAAGGCCATCGACGTGCTGAAGTACTTCGGCGGCAAGCGGACCCACCCCATCATCGCGCTGCCCGGCGGCATTTCGAGGCCGCTGGACGCCGAGACCCGCGACGAGATGCGCAAGCACGCCGAGGAGGCGGTCGAGTTCTCGAAGTTCACCTTCCAGATCTTCGAGGACGTAGTTCTCAAGAACAAGGAATACGTCGACCTCGTCCTCTCCGATATCTACGGCGGCCAGCAGACCTACTACATCGGCCTCGTCAATAAAGACAACAAGGTGGACTTCTACGGCGGCATGACGCGCATCGTCGACCCCGACGGCAACGAGTTCGCGAAGTACGAGGGCAACGACTACCTCGACCACATCGCCGAGCGGGTCGAGCCCTGGACCTACCTCAAGGTGACGTACCTCAAGAACGTCGGCTGGACGGGTTGGGTTACGGGCAAGGATTCCGGCATCTACCGCGGCGGCCCGCTCGGCCGGCTCAACGCCTCCGAGGGGATGCAGACGCCGGTAGCGCAGGCCGAGTTCGAGAAGATGTACGAGACGCTGGGCGGTAAGCCGGTCCACGCCACGCTCGCCTACCACTGGGCCCGTATCATCGAGGGCGCGCAGGGCGCCGAGCTGTGGCTCGACTACATGAACGACGACGACCTCCTCGACGAGCACATCCGCAATATCCCGACCGAGACGCCGAGCCGGGGCGTGGGGACCATCGAGGCCGCGCGCGGCCACCTCATCCACGACTACGACACCGACGAGAACGGCATCGTCACCGCGGTCAACCTCATCGTCGCGACGACCCACAACTACGCCGGCATCAACATCGCCGTGCGCAACGCCGCCAAGGGCGTCATCAAGGGCGGCGACGTCGACGAGGGCAAGCTCAACATGGTGGAGATGGCCTTCCGCGCCTACGACCCCTGCATGGCCTGCGCGACGCACAGCCTCCCCGGCAAGATGCCCATCGAGTTCGAGATCTACGACGCCGACCGCAAGCTCCGCCGCACGGTCAAAAGGAACTGCTAAGTTTATTAATGTGAAAGCGAAGGGCGGCTCTAAGGGCCGCCTTTTAATTTTGTAATTATATCGTGGCGTCCCGTCGCAGCTACTAACTATTTATGTTACAATTTCGGTCCATGTCCGCCGAAATCGAGGCCAGACGCGGTAAAACGTTGGTGCTGGGCATCGGCAACGAGATCCGCGGCGACGACGGCGTCGGCATACACGTCGCGCGCCGCGTGGCCGAGTTGCTGCCCGCCGAGCTCGCCGCCACCGTCGACGTAGACGAGGCGTCCACCGGCGGCTTCGACCTGGTGGATTACCTCCGCGGATACGAGCAGGCCGTCGTCGCCGACGCCATCAAGACCGAGGGCGGTGAGCCGGGGACGGTGTACAAGTTCGCCGCGGACGCGCTCAAGCCCACGGCCCACCTCGGCCACAGCCACGGCGTCAACCTCGCCTCGGCGCTGGCGGTCCTCTCGGCGCTCGAGCTCGGCGCGCCGCGCGAGGTGACGGTAGTCGCCGTCGAGGCGGAGTGGCTGTACGAATTTAAAGAAGAGCTGTCGCCCCGCGTCGCCGCCGCGGTGGAGGAGGCCGCCGCGGCCGTACTCGAGGCGTTGAAGAATCCCCCGGCGTGAAACCGGCAACGACGATAGTTGGGAAGAGGCTGCGCGTGACCGGCGTCGTCCAGGGCGTCGGCTTCAGGCCGCACGTTTACAACCTCGCGCGACGCCTCGGCCTGGCCGGCTTCGTCCTCAACGACGGCGCCGGCGTCGTCGTCGAGCTCGAGGGGCTTCCCGAGGTTGTTGCTGAGTTCGTGACGCAGCTTCAGGCCGCGCCTCCGCCCCGCGCGCGGCTGGACGCGGTGGAGGAGGAAGAGGTAGCCCCCGCCGGCGAGGATGCGTTTGTAATAAAAGAAAGCGTTCCCGGCGCGGCGGCGACGCTGGTCTCGCCGGACCTGGCCACCTGCGGCGACTGCCTCGACGAGCTCCTGGAGGCCGCCGACCGGCGTTACCGGTACCCCTTCATCAACTGCACCAACTGCGGCCCGCGCTTCACTATTATCCAAGGCGTACCCTACGACCGGCCCAAGACGACGATGTCCTCCTTCGCGATGTGCCCGGCCTGCCGGGCCGAATACGACGACCCCGGCAACCGGCGCTTCCACGCCCAACCCAACGCTTGCGCCGCGTGCGGCCCGTCCCTCGCGCTGTGGGACGCCGAGGGGAAGGCTGTCGCGACGGAGGACCCGCTCGGCGAGGCGAAGCAGCTCCTCTTCGACGGCCTGGTCGTCGCCGTCAAGGGCCTGGGCGGCTATCACCTTGCGTGCGACGCTACGTCGGCGGAGGTGGTCGAGAAGCTGCGCTCGCGCAAGTACCGCGAGGACAAGCCGTTCGCGGTTATGGCGCGAGACGTCGCCGTCGTGCGGCGCTATTGCGAAATAGACGATAGCGAGCTCGCGCTCTTGACCTCCGAGAAGAGGCCCATCGTCCTCCTTCGCAAACGCGAGCCGTGCCACCTCCCGGAGGCGATCGCGCCCCGCAACCGCTACCTCGGCGTAATGCTCCCTTATGCGCCGCTGCACCACTTGCTCTTCGACGACGACCTCGAGATATTGGTGATGACCTCCGGCAACCGCGCCGACGAGCCCATCGCCTACCGCGACGATAAGGTGGTTGAGCACCTCGCCGGCATCGCCGACTATCATCTGGCGCACGACCGGCCCATCGCCCGCCGCGTCGACGACGGCGTGACGCGGGTCTTCCGCGGCCGCGAGTACCCCCTCCGGCGCTCGCGCGGCTACGTGCCGCTGCCGCTGGAGCTGAGCCGGAATTACGATACCAGCGTCCTGGCCGTCGGCGCCGAGCTCAAGAACACGTTCTGCCTGACCAAAGGCTCGCAGGCGTTCGTCTCCCACCACGTCGGCGACATGGAGAACGTCGCGACCTTGGAAGCGTTCGAGGAGGGGGTCGCGCACTTCCGCGACGTGTTCGACGTCGAACCGGCCGCGGTCGCGCGCGACCTCCACCCGGATTACCTCGCGTCGCGGTACGCGCTGGCTACGGGCCTGCCAGAGGTCGTCGTCCAGCACCACCACGCGCACGTCGCTTCGGTCCTCGCGGACGCCGGCTATTATGAGGGAAAGGTAATCGGCGTCGCCTTCGACGGTGCGGGCCTGGGCGACGACGGCGCCGTGTGGGGCGGCGAGTTCCTCGTCGCCGACGTGAGCGATTACGAGCGCGCGGCCCACTTGAAGTACGTGCCGCTGCCGGGCGGCGACCGCGCCGCGCGGGAGCCCTGGCGGATGGCGCTCAGCTGGGTCCGCGAACTCTACGGCGACGACGCCCTCAAAAGGCCGCTGCCCTTTCTGGACGATATCGCCGAAGGCCGGCGCGAGATGGTGCTGGAGGCCGCGGCGAAGGGCGTGAACGCGCCGCCGACGAGTTCGATGGGCCGCCTCTTCGACGCCGTCGCTGCGCTGGCGGGGCTCCGCAATTTCATTAATTACGAGGGCCAGGCCGCGCTCGAGCTCGAGCAGCTGGCCGCGCCCGACGAAGACGGCGCGTACGAGTTCTCGTACGAGAAAGGAAAACCTTCAATGATCGACGCCGCGCCGGTAGTCGAAGCGGTCGTGGCGGACGTGCGGGCGGGCGTGGCGCCCGGCGTAATAGCGGCGCGCTTCCACAACGGCGTCGCCGCCGTGGTGGCCGACGTCGCTGCGGCGCTCCGCGACGAGTACGGCCTGGAAACGGTGGCGCTGGGCGGCGGCTGTTTTCAGAATATAACTTTGTTGAATAAACTGGTGCCGACGCTCGAGGGCGCCGGCTTCAAGGTTTTAATCCACGAACGAGTGCCGACGAACGACGGCGGCCTATCGCTGGGCCAGGCCGCGGTCGCGTTGGCCCGGCTCGAGAAGGACTGATAACTTATATGTGTCTCGGCGTGCCGATGAAGATTATCGTTATCGAGGGGACGACCGCGACGGTTGAGATGGCGAACGTACGCCAGGAGTGCGACCTCTCGCTCTCGCCCGGGGCGAAGGTGGGCGACTACGTGATAGTCCACGCCGGATTCGCCATTGAAATTCTCGACGAGGAGGACGCGCGGGAGACGCTCGAGCTCCTCGACCAGATAGGGTTCGATACGGGGCGCGGGAGTTGAAATATTTAGACGAGTTTCGCGACGCCGAACGGGTCCGCAAAGTCGCGGCCGCCGTAGCGGCCGTCGCGCCGGACGACCGCGGCTTCACGTTCATGGAGGTCTGCGGGACGCATACCATGGCGGTGGCGCGCTACGGTCTGAAGAAGCTCCTTCCCGCCAACGTCCGGTTGATATCCGGCCCCGGCTGCCCGGTGTGCGTGACGCCCAAGGAGTACGTCGATTACGCCGTCGCGCTCGCGCGCGAACCGGGCGTCACGGTGGCGACGTTCGGCGACATGATGCGCGTCCCCGGCAGCTCGACGGACCTCTTGCGGTTGCAGGCGGAGGGCGCCGACGTGCGCGTCGTCTATTCGGCGAGGGACGCGTTGGCCTTCGCCCGGGCCGAGCCGAAGCGGGCCGTAGTATTCCTGGCGGTCGGCTTCGAGACCACCGCGCCCACCGTCGCGGCTACGGCGAAGGAGGCCGCGGCCGCGGGTATCCGAAATTATTTCGTATTGGCCGCGCACAAGTTGATACCGCCGGCGATGCGGGTTTTGTGCGAAGGCGGCGCCGTCGCTCTCGACGGCTTTCTCTGCCCGGCCCACGTGAGCGCGATAATCGGCGCGCGGGCCTACGAGTTCATCCCGCGCGACTACGACCTGGCGTGCGCCGTGGCGGGCTTCGAGCCGGTCGACATCCTTCAAGGTATCTATTTTTTATTGAAGCAATACGCCGACGGCGAGCGGCGCGTCGACAACCAATATTCCCGCGTCGTAAAGGAGGAGGGGAACCCGCGGGCGCAGGAAATCCAGGCGGAGGTGTTCCGCGTTTGCGACTCGCGTTGGCGCGGCCTGGGGGACCTTCCGGCCAGCGGCCTGGCGCTGCGCGAGGAATACGCCGCCCTCGACGCCGCCCGGGCGTTCGAGGTCGAACCGGAGGAGACGGTCCCGGACCGGGGCTGCATCTGCGGCGACGTGCTCACCGGCGCCAAGGTTCCGGCGGAGTGTTCGCTCATCGGCGACGAGTGCACGCCGGCCAGGCCGGTGGGGCCGTGCATGGTCTCATCCGAGGGGACCTGCGCCGCGGCGTTAAAATACGAATATGAGTGAAGAGTTGATACAAATGGGTCACGGCGCCGGCGGCCTGCTGATGCGGCGGCTCGTCGCGGACGTCTTCGCGCGCCACTTCGACAACCCGGCGCTGCGAGAGCTCGACGACGCCGCGATGGTCGAGCTGGCGTCCGGGCAGATAGCGTTCACCACCGACGCGTACGTCGTCAAGCCGCTGTTCTTCCCCGGCGGCGACATGGGTAAGCTCGCGGTGTGCGGTACCGTCAACGACCTGGCGGTGATGGGCGCCGCCCCGCGGTATCTGTCGGCGAGCTTTACGTTGGAGGAGGGGCTGCCGCTCGCGACGCTCGAGCGCGTCGTGGCGTCGATGGCCGCGGCGGCGCGGGAGGCCGGGGTGGAAATAGTCTGCGGCGATACCAAGGTCGTCGCTCGAGGCGAGGCGGACGGCATCTTTATCACCACCGCCGGCGTGGGCGCGTTCGAAGGCGGTGGGCCGGTACGCGCCCCGCTCGAGGCCGGCGACGCCGTCGTCCTCAGCGGCACGCTCGGCGACCACGGCGTCGCCGTTATGGTGGCGCGCGAGCAGTTCAAGCTCGAGACGACCATAGAGAGCGACTGCGCTCCGCTGGGCGGCCTGTGCGCCGCGATGCGCGAGGCCGCCCCCGGCCTGAAGTTCATGCGGGACCCGACGCGCGGCGGCCTGGCCGCGGCCCTCAACGAAGTCGCGGCGGCGCACGGCGTCGGCGTCGAAATTTTCGAGGAGAAAATACCGGTCAACGAAGACGTCGTCGCGGTGTGCGAGATATTGGGGCTCGACCCCTTCCTGGTAGCCAACGAGGGGAAGGTGGTAGCGGTGGCGCCGGCCGCCGAGGCGGAGGCGCTCGTAACCGCGATGCGCGGCCACCCGCTGGGCGCGCGCGCCGCGGTCATCGGCGAAGTCGTGGCCGAGCCCAAACGCGTCTTCGTCCGGACCGCCGTGGGCGGAACGCGCATCCTGGAGATGCCGCTCGCCGACCAGCTGCCGAGGATATGCTAAAATGCACGAGTTGCCGGTGGTCCATAGTCTGGTAGAGCAGCTCCGCGCGGAAGCGGAACGGCTGGGCGTCGCCGGCAAAGTCGCCGCCGTCCACCTCAAGCTCGGCGCGCTGACGACGTTCGTACCGGAGGCGATGACCTTTTACTTCGAGGCGTTGACTAAGGGGACCGATTTGGAATCGGCACGCCTCGACGTCGAGGAAGTCCCGGTGGCGGGGACGTGCCGCCGCTGCGGCGAAGCGGTTACGCTGGAGGGCCTACCGTTCGTTTGCGCGGCGTGCGGCTCGCCCGACCTCGAGATAACGTCCGGGCGCGAGCTGGTGATAGATTCGCTCGAGGTGAGGGACGACGGCGCGGGATAGGTTTGTATGGAGATAAAGATCGTAAAGAAGGTCCTCGAGGCCCACGAGAAGCTGGCCGAAGAAAACCAACAGCTGCTCGCCGCCAAGGGCGTATACGCCTTCAACATCATCGGCTCGCCGGGGTCGGGCAAGACGCTTCTGCTGGAGCGAACGTTCGAGGCCGCGGCCGCAGAAATCAAACCCGGCGTAATCGAGGGCGACATCGCGACCACCGCCGACGCCGAGCGGCTGCAGCGCTTCGGCGTCCCCATCGTCCAGATAAACACCGGCCCCTTCGGCGGCGTCTGCCACCTCGCGCCCAACCTTATAAGGGCGGCGCTGGAGGACCTACCGCTCGACGAACTCAGCGTCGTCTTCGTCGAGAACGTCGGCAACCTCGTTTGCCCGGCGGAGTTCTACGTCGGTGAGAACGAGAAGGTCGTCGTCCTCTCGGTCGCGGAGGGCGAGGACAAGCCGCTCAAATACCCGCTCGCCTTCCGCGAGGCGAAAGCGGCGGTGATAAGTAAGGTCGACCTCCTTCCCCATCTCGACGTGGACTTGGACGTTTTGAAGAGAAACGTCGCGGCCGTAAACGCCGGCCTGGACGTCTTCGAGGTATCGGCCAAAACCGGCGACGGCATCGCGGCGTGGGTGGATTACGTGAAAGGCCGGCTCGCGGCCGGGCGAAATTAAATCGGCGCCGAGCCGAGAGAAGGGGCGATTATGGAACACGTGGAAGGGACCGTGGACCGCGGCGACGTCAAGCTCTACGCGTTGTCGACCTGCGTGTGGTGCAAGAAGACGCGCGCCTTGCTGGAGGAGTTGGGCGTGGCGTACGACTACGAGTACGTGGACCTGGAGCCGCCGGCGCGCCAGGACGAGATAGAGGCCGAGATCGTGGCCCTCGCCGGGCGCGCTAGTTACCCCGCGCTGGCCGCGAATGAAGGCTGCGTAGTCGGCTACCGCCCGGACGATATCAAAAAATTATTGAATCTTTAAAGGGGGTGCGTCATGGCCGAGCTCGACGCGACAGAAGTCGACGCGCTGTACGAAAAGCTCGAGCGCGAGGCGGAGGCGGGCGGGTACCACCTGAACCCGGACCGGGAGTTCACCCGCGCGCTGGTGGAGGGACTGGTCACCAACGTCAACCGCTACGGTTATATAGCCTGCCCCTGCCGCCGCGCGACGGGGACTCGCGAAGACGACCTCGACGTTATTTGCCCGTGCGACTATCGCGACGCCGACCTGGGCGAATACGGCGCGTGTTATTGCGCGCTCTACGTCTCGAAGGACGTCGTCGCCGGCAAGAGGGAAGCCGGGGCCATTCCGGAGCGCAGGCCGCCGAATAAAGAGGACCGGCCGCAATATAAGCGGAAGGCGCAGACGACCGCCGTGGGAATAACGGTGTGGCGGTGCCGCGTGTGCGGCTATCTCGCCGCCCGCGACGCGCCGCCGGAGGAATGCCCGATCTGCAAGGCCGCCAAGGACCGCTTCGAGCCGTTCGCTTTCCCGGGCGGGTAAGGATTGGTAAATACTAATTACAAAGCCGGCTCCCAGGCCGGCTTTTTTTAGGGGCGGTTTTTGTGGACAATTCAAGCCGTTACGACGTTGTCGCCGGCGTATCCCAGGCGCCGGGCGACGCCGCGGGCGTCGACGACGAGCCGCGCTTCCCGGAACACCATGTCGTAGTCGACGCCGGTGTGGTCGGTAGTAACGACGACGGCGTCATAATCCTTCAACGTCTCGGCGTCGAGCGGCGTTGACGCCAGGCCGAAGTCGTACTTGCGCGTCTTGGGCAGTACCGGTGCGTACGGATCGTGATAGGCGATGTCGGCGTCGCGCTTCAGCAGAAGGTCGATGACGACCAGGGCGGGCGATTCGCGCAGGTCGTCGACGTTGGCCTTGTACGCTACGCCCAGCACCAGCACCCGGGCGCCGGCGAGCTTCAGGCCGCGCTCGCCCAGCGCCCCCTCCAGCCGCGAGACGACGTATTCCGGCATCTCGTCGTTGACGCGGCCGGCGAGCTCGACGAAGCGGCTCTCGTGGCCGAACTGCCTCGCCCGCCACGCCAGGTAGTACGGGTCGAGGGGGATGCAGTGGCCGCCGACGCCCGGGCCCGGCGCGAATTTCTGGAAGCCGTACGGCTTCGAGGCCGCGGCCTCGATTACCTCGAACACGTCGAGTCCCATCTTATCGCAAATAACTTTGAGCTCGTTCACGAGGGCGATGTTTACCGCGCGGTAGGTATTTTCCAAGAGCTTGGACATTTCCGCAGCCTCGGCGGAGGATACTTTTATTACCTCGCTGACCACCGGCTCGTAGAATGCGGCGGCGAGCTCCCCGGCGGCGGCGTCCAAGCCGCCCACCAAGGTCGGTATCTCCTTGAGCGGGAACGCCTTGTTGCCGGGGTCGACGCGCTCGGGCGAGAAGGCGAGCCAGAAGTCGCGGCCGGTGGCGAGGCCGCTTTTTTCGAGGATGGGCAGGACCAGCTCGCGCGTAGCGCCCGGGTAGACGGTCGATTCCACTACGACCAGCTGGCCCGGGCGCAACCGGGCCGAGAGTGTTTCCGCGGTATCGGCGAGAAACGACAGGTCGGGTTCTTTGTCGGCCGTGAGAGGCGTCGGGACGCATATGGCGACGACGTCGGCCTCGCCGAGGCGCGCCGGGTCGGTAGTCGGGGCGAACGCGCCGCGGGCGACGGCCGCGGCCACCTGTTCGTCGGCTACGTCGCCGATGTACGAGCGGCCCGCTTGGAGGCTCGCGATTTTGTCGCCGTCTACGTCGTAACCTATAACGCGGTAGCCGGCGTCGACGTAGGCCAGGGCCAGCGGTAGGCCGACGTAACCCAGGCCCACGACGGCGGCGTTCGCGTCGCGGCTTCGTATTTTGTCGATTAATTTTTCGTAAGTCATGTCCGTGCTCCTTAATCGTGCTAATCCTTATAAAGACTGTAACGCTTTACCCGGCCGCCGCACCAATATCAAGGATGGCAATCATAAATAATTGGTAATTTCCGGTCGCAGGAGGTGACAGTATTTTAATCGGAGGTATGAGATGGAGACAAAGGTTTTCCCCACGGCCAAAAGGTTAGCCGAGGAGGACGTTCGTAAAGAAAACGTTTCGACCGCTCGAGCTCAAGGCATAGGACAGGACGAAAGGATTGACGAACTTCAAACCCGTTTGGGCCGATTTCTGGGGCGCCTCGCCTCGAGAACGGCGCTTCCTCCCGAAAGAGCGGCGAACATTCTGAAGCGCGTAAGAGAAGCGGTAAGAAAATAGCGCGGGCCCAATTTCCGCGTCCGGGAACGGCTTCGGCCGTTCCCTTTTTTAAACGTTTACCGGCCGCAGCGCGTTGTGTTAGTATAACATTAATAAGGAGGTTTTCCTATGCCGCGTCAACACCTGATTTGGCCTGTAATATTCGCGCTGTGTATATTTTCACTCTCGGCGTGCAAGGCGAAGCGAGAAGAACCCGTACCGCCGGGCGAAGAGACCGCCGCCCCGGCCGGGGCGCCCGAGGGTTTTACGTTAATAGACGCGTCCGCTTTTAACGTGAGCGATTATAAGGGTCGGGTCCTCGTCCTCGACTTTTGGGCGACGTGGTGCGGCCCGTGCAAAAAGGGGATCCCTCACCTCATCGAGCTGCAGGACAAGTACCGCGACCAGGGCCTGACGATCGTGGGCATCACGCTGGACGACAACCCGGATAAGGACGTGCCGCCGTACGCCGCCGAAGTCGGCATGAACTACGTGAACGTCCGCGGTAACGAAAAGCTGAAGAGCGAATACGCCATCTTGGGCGTCCCTACCATAGTCATCTATGACCGCGACGGCAACGAGGTCATGAAGCGGGCCGGTTATATCGGAAAGGACCAGCTCGAGGCCAAGATAAAACCGCTGCTCGAGCCGCCCCGCACGTGACAGTAAGCCCCTACCTTTAGGTCGGTTCGGGCCTTTAAAACATAGTAGCTACGCGAAGGCGCCGGCCGTCGGTTTGAACGACGGCGGCGCCGTTTTCGCCGGCGGTGAAGGGACGCGTCCCTTATTTGTTGGAGACCCAAACGTTAAAAAACCCCCGACGGTTAGTCGGGGGCGATTATTAGTAGAGATTTTCATTTTGAATTATGAAAGGGCCTTCCGTCTTTCCCGCTCCGCAAGGTAATCGCTTAATTCGTATTTGCAACGGACCATATCTGTAAAAAACTTCCGGGATATTCCCAATTCATTCGGTACTCGCTTGTGGACATCTTTGTTCTTCCCCTTAGAACCCATCGAGAACCCAGTATGAGTGTTTTGTTGTACGTCGTCGATAAATAAGTAGAAAAGAAAATGATTGCCGTCGTCTCTGACGAATCCGGTACCACCGCGCACGCCGAATTTCCCTTCAAATCCGGCTTTCGCTTTTTTACAGGTTATAGGGATTCCGGGGGATTTTCTTCGAGCCATAATATTCGGCTAATTTTCCCTCTTTTTTAAATACGTATTCAACGTTTCGGCTAAAGCCGACGCGGCTTCGGACCTTTTTACATTTTCTTTATTATAGCCATTGAAAACCGCAATGAGCATTATAACGCAATCCTTCTGTGCTTCTTGGGCCGTTTCCCCAGTGCCATGGATACCAAGGGCTGAGTTATAGACAGAAACCGAACCCTTTTCAGGTTCGACTTCGAGTTCTATTGGTTTTAAAAGTTCGTAATCGGTTTCGAACTCGAATAAATGGGCTATAGCGGCGTGTTCGGACAAGTATTCCTCGTAGGGTTTAGTCGGGTGAGTTTCGGTCGTGGATTGGTAAAATATGGCCGTAAGGTACTTTTCTCTTATTATAGGGATTTCTTGCGGCATGCAAGGGCTTAGAAATGCCCAAATAAGGCTTTTTTCTCCAAAAGTCGCCTCACCTTTAGGCGGAGGAATGGCGACTTCTTCCCAAGGCGGGATATATATTTGTTCCATTGTTTATCCTTCTTTTCTTAGTTTTGCTTCGGCTTCGATTTCCACGAGGTATTGTTCGTAGCTTATTGTAAGCGCTTGTATTAACTGCCCTACAACCGCGGGTGGTAATGCTATTCTCGCTACTATTGGGGTTAACAATTCGATTTTACCTTCGGCTTCTACCGTATCTTTCGCTTCGGGTTTAATAGGGACTACGAACTCTAAAAAATTTAACGTGAAGTCGAAATTCGTATGGTTGATAACAGCAATGTTTGCATAAACGCGGGGCGGCATATTTTCTACATCCGGTATTACCGTCGCTCGTACTTTTTTAGGCTTTTCCATAATATACCATCCTTTTTTGAATCGGGCTAATACGTTAAATAATTATTACACAAAATGTACGTTAAGTCAATACTACGCACGCCGTATTAAAACATAGTAGTAACGCGAAGGCGCCGGCCGTCGGTTTGAACGACGGCGGCGCCGTTTTCGCCGGCGGCGAGGAGAAGCGAGCCGGCTTTTCGGTACAAGGCCAGCGTCTCCCCGGCGGGGAACTTCGGCGAGCCGGCCTTGGCGGGGAAGAAGGCCGCGCGCGGGTTGACCGCGGCGACGAAGGAAGGAAGCGCGGCGCCCCTCGAGCCGTGATGCGGCACCTTCAGCACGTCCGCCCCCGACTCCTTTCCGTCCCTTACAATACGCTCTTGCGCCGGCCGTTCGACGTCGCCCGTCAGGAGGGCGGCGAAATCGCCGTACGTAAGCCGCAGTACCGTGGACGAGTCGTTGGACGAAAAGGCTGCCGGGGCGCCGCGGGCGGGTGGCCAAACGCGCGCGACGCTAACGCCGCCGACGTTGACTCTCCCGGGCGCGACGACGACGGTGCGGACGCCCCTGGCTCGAGCCGCCGCGGCCAATTCCTCGAGCGCCCGGCTCGGCTCCGCGTCGGCCGGGGACCACAGCTCGCCCACGTCGAAGTTGTTTATCAGGTAAGTTGCGCCGCCGGCGTGGTCGGCGTCGCCGTGGGTCACGCACAGGTAGTCGATTCTCGTTATACCCTTGGCGTGGAGTACCGGCGTCACTACCCTCTCGCCGGCGTCGTATCCTCGGCCGGCGTACCCCGCGTCCACCACCATCGTCTTGCCGCCGGGGAATTCTATCAACGCGCTGTCCGACTGCCCCACGTCCAGGAAGGTGATGCGAAGCGGTAGCGCGGGCGCGGCGAGCCTGGGCGCGAGCCACAGGCCCAGGCAGCCCGCCGCCGCGGCCGCGAACGCGAACCTGGTCCGCCGTCGCCGAAAGGCGGCGGCTGCGATAATGAAAACCACGAGTAATATTAGGAAAGGCGAAGGCCTGGCGACCCAGAACTGCAAATCCCACCGCGGCCCCAAGACGGGCACGCCGGTGAGGGCCGGCCAAAGGCCGGCCAGCGGCGCGAGCCCCAACGAGAAGTAGTGGCCGGCGGCGGTAAGGGCTTTGGCGCCGAGCCAGGCCGCGCCGCCGAATACGTCGCCGAGCGCGGGCCACATGGCGCCGGTAAGGACCGTAATCAGCGCCAGCGCGACGGCGCACGCGGCGAGCGGTACCATCACCAGGTTGGACACCAGCGCCGTCGGCGTGAAGCGGTTGAAGAAGTAAAGCTGTAGCGGCAATACGCCGAGCTGCGCGGCGCAGGTCACGGCCAGCGATTCCCGCACCAATCCCGGGACGGGTTTCAGGAAATTCTTTATAGGGCGATACAAGGCCGCGATGGCGAAGACCGCGGCAAAGGAGAGAAGGAACGATACGTCGCTCACGTACAGCGGGTTATATATAAGGATAATCAAGGCCGCGGCGGCGAGGACGTTATACAGGTCGACGTCGCGGTCCAGCAGCGCCGCGGCCAGCGCCAATATCCCCATCAAACTCGCGCGGACGACCGGCGGGTTGAATCCCGTCAGGAGGGCGTACGCCGGGAGGAACGCCATCACCGTCAGGTTGGCGGCTACTTTCGGAACGCGCGTCCCGGCCAGGACCAGGAACAACATAAACGCGACGAAGCCGACGTGCAGGCCGGATATAGCGAGCAGGTGCATTGCGCCGGCGCCGCGGAAGTCCTCGACGATGGCGGGGTCTATCTCGGCCCGCTTGCCCAGCGTAAGGCCCTTCAACACCGCGGCCTCGTCGCCACCGACGGCTCGGTCCAATATCGACGCGGCCTTGCGCCGGGCCGCGAACGACGCGCGTAGCACCGGATTGCCGCGGCCGCGTGCGAGCAGCGTTACGTCTTCGGCGTCGGCGGCGGTAACGAGCGCGGTTACGCCGCGCCGCTTTAGGTACGAGCGGTAATCGAAGCCGCCCGGATTGCGCGCCGGCTTGGGCGCGGCTATCTTACCCTTTATAGCGACCTCGTCGCCGTAGCGGAGGGCGACGTTCTCGTAGACGGAAACCCGCGCCCGGCCCCTCGCCGGTTCGGCGTCGCCGTCGAGCGCGACGTTTTCGAGTTTAAGGGGGAAGACGGTGCCGTACGACCTTTGCTCCGGGTCGCCGGCGACGACACCGGTTACCACGGCCTCGGCCGGCCTGAAGCGCGGGTCTAATTTGAAAGATATATCGTCGGGGGGTAGGTAGTCGGCGCGGGCCGCGTACCAGGCGGCGCCCCCCAGCGCCAAAGCCGCCAATACGAGCCAGCTCGAGATACGCCGCTTAACAAGTATCAGCGCGGCCGCGGCGAGGGCCGCGGCGCCGGCTATCAGCGGCCAGGGCGGCGGCGAGAACAACGCCGCAAAGACAAGGCCGCCGGCGAAGGGCGCGGCGGCCAGGCATGCGGGGCGACGAGGGCTCGAGCCGTCCACTCCCGCCCATTCGCGCGTAGACGTCCGCATAACGTCAGGCCGCGGCCAGCTTCTCCATCACCGACGTCGGGATGTCGAAGTTGGCGTACACCGTCTGGACGTCGTCGTGCTCCTCCAGCGCCACCAACAGCTTCACGAACTTGGCCGCGTTCTTGCCCTCCAGCAGGATGACGCTCTTGGGGACGAGCGAGACCTCTGCGGTCGCGAACTCGACGTCCGCCGCGCCCAGGGCGTCGGTTACGTCGGCCAGCCGCTCCGGCGGGCAGTAGACCTCGAAGACGTCGTCGCCCGAGCGGATGTCCTCGGCGCCGGCGTCCAGCACCGCCTCCAGCAGCCGGTCCTCGGTGGCGCGGTCGGGGTCCACGATTACCATGCCCTTGCGCTCGAACATCCACGTAACGGCACCCACCTCGGCCATGGAGGCGCCGTGCCGGTCGAGGATAAAGCGTATCTCGGGCGTGGTGCGGTTCTTGTTGTCCGTCATGACCTCGACGCACATCGCGATGCCGCCCGGGCCGTAGGCCTCGTACGTGACCTCCTCGAGCTGCGCCCCCTCGCCTTCGCCCGTCCCGCGCTTGATGGCCCGGGCGATGTTGTCCGCCGGCATGTTGGCGGCCTTGGCCGCCTGGACCGCGACGCGCAGGCGGGTGTTGGCGCTCGCGTCGCCGCCGCCCTCGCGCGCCGCGACTATAATCTCCCGCGCCAGCCGCGAGAAGACCTTGCTGCGCTTCTGGTCCTCCTTGGCCTTCTTGCGCTTTATCGTGCTCCATTTGGAATGGCCCGACATATACCCCTCCGGAAAGTGAAGGCCGCGGCGCCGTTTTTCCCTAAGCTATTTTCTCCAGGCCGTTCATATAAGGCCGGAGCGCGTCGGGTATCGTAACGGAGCCGTCGGCGTTTTGAAAGTTCTCTACGATCGCCACCAACGTCCGGCCTATGGCCAGGCCGGAGCCGTTGAGGGTATGGACGAATTCGGGTTTGGCGCCCTTCTTGGGCCTAAAGCGCGTGTTCATGCGGCGCGCCTGGAACGCCTCGTAGTTCGAGCAGCTCGAGATCTCGCGGTACTTCTCCTCGGACGGTATCCACACCTCGAGGTCGACGCACTTGGCCGCGCCGAAGCCGAGGTCCCCCGTGCCGAGGACCGCCTCGCGGTAGGGAAGCTCGAGCACGTCGAGGATATGCGCGGCGTCGGCGACCAGGCTCTCCAGCTCGTCGTACGACGCGTCGGGGTGGACGAGCTTGACCAGCTCCACCTTGAGGAACTGGTGGACGCGTATCATACCGCGGGTGTCGCGGCCGGGGGCGCCGGCCTCCCGCCGGAAGCACGGCGTGAACGCGGCGTACTTTATGGGCAGCTGGTCGGCGGTCAGGATTTCCTCGCGGTGGAGGTTGGTGACCGGGACCTCCGCCGTCGGCACGAGCCACATGTCCTCGCCGTCGAGTTTGTACATGTCGTCGGCGAATTTGGGGAGCTGGCCCGTACCCTCCATCGCCGCGCCGAGGACCATGAACGGCACCAGGACCTCGACGTAGCCGCGCTTGGCCGCCTCGTCCAACATCAGGTTTTGCAGCGCCCGTTCCATTCGGGCGCCCGGGCCTACGGTCATCGTGAAGCGCGCGCCGGCGACCTTGACCGCGCGTTCGAAGTCTATGATGCCGAGGATCTCGCCCAGCTCCCAGTGGGGCCGCGGCGAGAAGTCGAACTCCCGCGGCTCCCGACCTACGCGCCTAATCTCGTTATGCGTCTCGTCCGCGCCGACGGGGACGGAGGGGTGCGGGACGTTGGGCAGGTACAATAGCAGGCCGTGCAGCTCTTCCTCCGCCGCGGCGCTTACCGCGGACAGCTTTTTTACCTCGTCGCCGAGCTTGCGGGCGGCGGCGACGTCGTCCGCTACGTCGCGTCCTTCGCGCTTGGCCGCGGCGATGGCGTCGTTGGCGCGGTTATGCTCGGCGCGTTTGGCCTCGACTTCGCCGATCAAGGCGCGACGCCGCGAGGCGAGCTCGAGCACCTTGCCCAGGTCGAACTCGACGCCGCGCGCCGCGAGCATCTCGCGTATTTTATCCGCGTTTTCTTCTATAAACCTTATATCCAGCATACGACTTTCCCAGGTCGCTCTTGACAAAGGCCGCGCTTTCGGTTAGATTACACGCCAATGGCCGCCGCGGAAAAAGCTCCCCACTACCGCTGGAATTTCGCTTGCGCCGCCGTCAACGGCGTAATTTTCCAGATATTCTTCGCCGTCTTTAACTCCGCCACCGTCGTCCCGGCGTTCGTGGGGACGCTGACGGCCAACCCGATATGGGTCGGGGTCGCGGGGCAATTGGACGCGATATGCTGGCCGCTGCCCCAACTCTTCGCCGCCTCGCGCATCCTACACCTGCGCCGCAAGATGCCGTTCTACCGCGCGACGGCCGTCGCCCGCGGCGGTATAGTCGCTCTCCTGGCGGCGCTGCCGTTCGTCCTCGCGCCGGGGCCGGCCTTGCTGGTCGGTTTCCTCGTCGCGTACGGCGCGCTTCACTTTACCGCCGGCCTCGCCGGCCCGCCGTTCATGGATATCGTCGGGAGTACGATATCCTCGCGAGGCCGCGGCCTATTGTTCACCGTGCGGCGGTTCGGCGGCGGCATCCTGGGCGCGGTTGCGGGCGTCGTGTTGGTCGGGCCGGTCCTACGGGTATTGCCGTTCCCCACGTCGTACGGCGTCCTGTTCGTCGTCGCCGCGGCCGTCACCGTGGTCGCGCTCCTCGCGATGTCTCTAAGCCGCGAACCGGAGGGCCGGGCGGTAGCCGAAAAACATTCTTTCCTCCAGACCGTCAAGGCCGGCCTCGGCCTCTTGCGCGCAGACGCCAACTATCGCCGCTTCGTAATCTCCCGCGTATTCATTTGTGTCAGCCGGTTGGGCGTGCCTTTTTACATAGGCCTTGCGATGTGGAAGCTCCGGCTGGGCGCCGCCGCGGCCGGGCCCTTTCTCGTCGCGCTCATGGCCGGGACGGTAACATCCAACCTGCTCTGGGGATACCTCTCGAGCCGGCGCGGTAACAGGGCCCTGGTGCAGGGCGGCGCGCTCCTCACCATATTGCCCCCGCTGTTGTATTTCTTTTCGGGCCGGGCGGAGTGGGGCGGCATCTATCTTTTCTACGCCCTCTTCTTCCTGGTCGGCTTCGGCTGGTCCGGCGCCGAGTTCGGCAGCATCAACTACGTCATCGACGTCGCCCCCGCCCACCTTCGGCCGGTTTACGTCGGCTTTAACAATACCGTGAACGGCCTCGCCATGGTCGCGGCCGTAGGCGGCGGTTTTATTTTGAAGTATGCGGGCTACGACGTCCTCTACGGCCTGGCCGCGGCCTTCGCCGCCCTCTCGCTGTGGTTTACCCGCGACCTGCTCGAGCCCCGTGAGAAGGGGACTAGGCCCTCCGTCGTCGTGGGCGGAATCCCCGGCGCGTAATTAATTAGGTCACGCGGCCCAGCGCCAACCCTACCGCGAGTAGTATCCCCGTCGCGAAGTGAACGAGTATCGTCAGCGCGTTCGCCGGCAGCAGCTTGTACGGTTCGCGGTAGCGGCGCATCAACACCGCCGCCGCTTTGACGGCGAGAGGAAGCGTAACCAGGCTAATGAGCGCCCACGCCGGTAAGCCGCCGAAGGCCACGAAAGCCGCGATGGCGGCGTACGTCAGCCCGATTATTATTATATAACCGTAACGCGCGCGCTCGGGGCCCAATAAAACTACAAGCGTCTTTTTGTTTACTTGCCGGTCGGCGTCGTAGTCCGGGAACTCGTTAATGTACAGTACCGCGGCGATGAGTAACCCGACCGGGACCGAGGCCATCAGCGCCGCCGGCGACAGGTGGCCCGCCTGGACGTAGTGGGCGCCCAGGACCGCCACCGGCCCGAAGTTCAGCCCCACGAAGAGTTCGCCCACGCCGCGATAGCCGATGGCTACCGGGAGCGCCGTATACAGGGCGCCGGAGGCCACGCCGAACAAGCCCAGCCACAATACGACGTTGCCGGGCGTCACTCTCCATAGGTAGAGGCCGCAGGCGATGCCGACGGCGAAGCAGGCTACCGAGTATATGAATACCGCCCGCGGCGAGAGGACGCCGTCTTGTATTACGCGCGAACCGCCCGAGAACGGCGTCGGCGTCAGGTTGAGCCAGTCGTCTCGCGTGACGTGGTCGAAGTAATCGTTGGCGAGGTTGGTTCCGCCGTGGACGGCGACCAGGCCCACCAGCGTCAGCGCCGCGTGCCACCAGTTGACGGCATAACCCTCGTAGAACGCGACCGCGACGCCGACAACGGCCGGCGCGACGGAGGCCGTAAAAAACGGTACCCTTATCGCTACGATCCATTTCTTCATAGTATGGGCCGGGCGTGTCCGGCAGCCCCGCAGCCGAAAGGATTTTAAATTAAAAACGAAGGATGGGCAAGCAAAATCCCAAAATCGGCGCGGGCCCCGGGCCCCGCCCGCCCGTTTCGGCGCCGGTTACCAACAAATTATTGACAAAAAAGCCGTGGAATATTATGATGGGCCGCCATTTTGACGTGGCGCGTTTTTTTATATGCGGCTCATGAAGTCGTTTTTACGCAAAATCGGCGGCCCCGGGCCGGCCATTATTTTCATATCGGCGTTGGCGTACCGGCTCGCGTACTTCCTCACCGTGCGCGACGACCCGCTCATGACGTACGTCGACGCCGTCCCGGACGCGTCGCTGTTCCACAATTGGGCCGTGGACATAATCAACGGCGTCGGCCCGAAGACCGCCTATTACATAGGTCCCGCGTACGCTTTCTTCCTCGCGTTGGTTTACAAACTGTTCGGCGTTCACCTTTACGCCGTACTTTTGGTTCAGATCGTCTTGGGCGCGGCGACGGCGGCCTTGGTCTACGTCTTGGCGCGGCGCCTTTACGGCTCTTTGGCAGCGGCGGTCGCGGGGGGCGTTTGGGTCTTTTACCTGCCGGCCGTTTTCTACGATACGCTGGTCTTGCCGGCGTCGCTAATGCTCTTTTTGGTCACGGCGTCGCTCTTGTTGTTAGCCGTGGCGCTCGACTTCGGCCGGCGGTGGCTCGTGGCGGCGGCGGCCGCGGGGTTGCTCTTCGGCGCGGCGGCGTTGGCCAGGCCGAATTTATTGTTGTTCGTACCGGCGTTGGCGTTGTGGCCCCTTCTGCGACGCGTTCCGGTTTGGCGGGTCGTGGCCGTTTTCGCGGTCCCGGTTTTGTTAATCGTGGGCGCGGTAACGGCGCGTAATAAGGTCGTGGCCGACGAGTGGGTCGTGGTCTCGTCGCAGGGGGGCGTGAACTTCTTCATAGGCAACAACCGCGACGCGCCGGGGTCCTTTATGCCGCCGCGGGGGACGATAGGAAGGCCGGAAGCGCTGAACGAAGTCCAGACGCGGGCGCTGGCGGAGGCGGCGCTCGGCCGGCCGGTGACCACGGCCGAGGCGTCGCGGTGGTGGCTCAAACGCGGCTTGAGGTATCTGGCGCGGAACGCGGGCGACGCGGCGTTGCTCTACGGCCGCAAGATTTCGCTTTTAACCAATAACTACGAGGTAACGTTGAACGCGGACTTCGGCTTTCGGCGCAACTTTTCTTTTTTGCATCGCGTTCCGATACCGTACTTCGGCCTGTTGTTCGCGTTCGGCACGGTGGGCCTGGCGTTGGGTTGGCGGGGCGAGCCGCTCGGAAGGCGGGCGCTGGCGATATTCTTTCTATCGACGGCGTTGTCGGTGGTGCTATTCTTCGTCGTCGACTGGTACCGCTTGCCGCTTGCGCCGGTTCTGGCGGTCGCCGCGGGAAGCGGCGTCGCGCGTATCTGGGAGGACGGCCGGCATCGCCGCTGGAAAGCCGCGACTCTCGCGACGGCCGCCGCGGCCCTTCTGCTCGCTTTCTCCTGGGTCCCGGGCGTGGGTTGCGACCGCGACGCTATCGCGACGCAGTCGTACTTCAACTACGGCACCTACTACCTGGTCCAGGGGGATATGGACGAAGCGGCGGCGCATTTCCGGGAAGCCCTTAGGTACAAAGACGACAACGCGTACGCCCTCGGTTACCTCGGCTTGGTTTACGAGCGTCAGGCGCGAGACGACCTCGCCCAATACTATTATCTCAAATCGCTCGAGATCGACCCGCTGGACGCCGAGACGAATTATTTCCTGGCCGCCAGCCTGGCGCGTCGCGGCAAATATCACCTCGCCGTCCCCTTGCTCGAGACGGCCGTCGGGAGTTTCCCCGGGTACGCCGACGCCTGGCGCATGCTCGGCGAGTGTCACATCAGGCGGAGGAACTACGTCGCCGCGGCCGACGCTTTCCGGCGCCTGGTAAACCTTACGCCGCGCGACGGCGAGGCGCTCGCCCGTTACGCCGCGGTTTCGATGGAGGCCGGGAATTTCGACGAAGGGTTGGCGGCGGCCCGCCGCGCAATAGAGGTCGACCCGGACGTAGCGGGCGCCCACCTGTTGCTCGGCAGGTACTACCGCGGCCGGGGCGACGTCGCGGCCGCAGTCCGCGAGCTGGAGGCCGAGCGCCGGGTCGCTCCCCGTTCGCCCAAAGTATACGCTTACTTGGCCGAGTGTTATTTCGTCCTTGGAGAAACGGCCGCGGGGGAGGCCGCCTATCGCCGCTACGTCGCGCTCGGCGGCGCCGCGGAGGAAAACCGGGACGCGCAAAAAGACGAGGATTTGAAAACCCTTACGGATTGAGTTATAATCCGCGTAAAGCTATGGTTGAAGACAAGGCCGCAACGGAGAGGGAAGCGCGCCAGGCCGCCCCATCGGGGGCCGGGGCCGTCCTCGTAGTCGACGACCACCGCGCCGCGGCGGAGGGGCTGGCCGAGCTTCTACGCGCGGAGGGTTACGAGACGTACGTGGCCTTCGACGTCGACGCCGGCCTGAAGATATTGGAAAGCGAAACCGTCGACGTAGTCATCGCCGACATGGTCATCCCGGGGATGGACGGTCTGGATTTTTTGATGATGGCCCACGATAAGTGGCCCGCGGTCCCTTTCGTCATCCTCACCGGTTACGGGACCATCGAGACCGCGGTGGAGGCCACGCGGCGCGGCGCGTACGAGTACCTGACGAAGCCCATCGACCCCGAGCGTCTCGGCCGCGTCGTCGAAAAAGCCCTCGAGAGGCGCAAGCTCGAGCTCGAGAACGTAGAGCTCAAAACCCGCTTGTACGAAAAATATTCGTTCGACCGCATCATAGGCCGTTCGAAGCCGATGCAGGAGATATACGACCTCATTACGCGCATAGCGCCCACCAACGCCACGGTCTTGATTTACGGCGAGAGCGGTACCGGCAAGGAACTTATCGCCGACTCCATACATTACAACAGCCGTCGCCGCGACGGGCGGCTGGTGAAACTCAACTGCGCCGCGTTGGCGGAGGGCGTCCTGGAGTCTGAGCTCTTCGGCCACGAGAAAGGGGCGTTTACGGGTGCCGTGCGGCGGCACCTCGGGCGGTTCGAGTCCGCCGACGGGGGGACGCTGTTACTGGACGAGGTGTCGCAGATCCCGCCGGCGACGCAGGTCAAACTGCTTCGCGTCCTGGAGGACGGCGTCTTCCAGCGCGTGGGCGGCGCCGAGAGCTTGCGCGCCGACGTCCGCCTTATAACGGCGACCAACGTCCATCTCGAGGAAGACGTGCGCGAAGGCCGCTTCCGCGAGGACTTGTATTACCGCCTGAAGGTGGTAACCGTCGACGTCCCGCCGCTCCGCGACCGCGCCGAAGATATACCGCTCCTGGTGAACGCGTTCATACGCGAGTTTAACGAGAAGAACCACCTCGATATCGAGGGCGTAGACGACGACGTCGTTTGGCTCTTCCGGGCGTATAATTGGCCCGGCAACGTCCGCGAGCTGCGGAACGTGGTCGAGAGTATGGCGGTGATGGCGCACTCGAGCCGCCTGACGCGCGACGATATCCCGCCCAACGTGCGGCGTTCGGTGGAGGAGGCCAAGGCCGACGGCATCCGCGTGGGTATGAAGTTGGCCGACGCCGAGCGTTATATGATCGAAAATACGCTAAAGGAGCTGGGCGGTAACCGCACCAAAGCCGCCAAGGTTTTAGGCATAGGTTTGCGCACGTTGCAGCGCAAACTCAAATCGTACGGGGTTAACTAATCGTGACGCCTGCGACCGTATTTGACGGGAAGAGTCTAGCCGCGACGATAAAGGAGAAGGTGCGCGCCGCCGTGGCCCAGGCGGCCTCGTCGCCCACGTTGGCTGTGGTGCTCGCCCGGGGCGAGGACGGCGCCGCGGCGTATACCCGGTCCCTGGCCCGGGCGGGCGAGGGCGTCGGCATCGGCGTCGTCGTACACGAGCTGGCACCGGACCCGGCGGAAGCCGCGAGCGTGATAGCGGCGGCCTACGACGACGCGACGGTACACGGCATAATACTCCAAAAGCCCTTTGCCGGTAGAGAAGTGGACGCCGAGCTGGCCGACGGGATACCGGTCGTCAAGGACGTCGACGGCCAGACCAGCGTGTCGCTGGGCCTTCTGTGGGCGGGAAGGCCGGCGTTCGTTCCGTCGACCGCGGCCGCGGCGTTGTACATTCTGGACTCGCACGGCGTCGAGCTCGTGGGCGCGGAGGCGACGGTAGTGGGGAGGTCGCCGGTGGTGGGTAAGCCGGTCGCGGGGTTGCTGGTCGCGCGCCACGCTACGGTTACGATATGCCACACCCGGACCCGCGACCTGGCCGCGGCGTGCCGGCGCGCGGACGTGCTGGTAGTGGCCGCCGGGGCGGCCGGCGTCGTCACGGGGGATATGGTAAAGCCGGGAGCCGCGGTGATAGATTGCGGTTACAATTTCCTGGAGGACGGCACCGTCGTGGGCGACGTCGCGTTCGACGAGGTTGCCCAGGTGGCGTCGCTGGTCACGCCTCCCAAGGGCGGCGTGGGGCCGGTGACGACGGCGCTGCTACTGGCCAGCGTAGCCCGGGCCGCGGGGGTGGAGATATCGTTATAAACGACGAACGCGAGCTGCCTCTTTTCGAGGCGCCCGTCGGCCCCGCCGTCTACACCGTAAGCGAGATTACGGAGGAGGTGCGTTCGACGTTGGAGGGCGCGTTCGACGCCGAGCTCGCGGTTCAAGGCGAGATATCGAACTTCAAACACCACGCCGCGCGGCACATGTACTTTTCGCTCAAGGACGACGCCGCGGTGCTGCGGTGCGTCTTCTTCCACCCGGCGAACGCGAGGCTGCGGTTTACGCCCGAGAACGGCCTGGAGGTGGTCGCCCGCGGCCGGCTCGGCGTCTACCCGCCGCAGGGCTCGTACCAGCTCTACGTCTCGTCGCTCGCGCCGCGCGGCGAGGGCGAGCTTATGGCCGCGCTGGAGCGGCTCAAGAAGAAGCTCGCCGCGGAGGGTTTGTTCGACGAGGAGAGGAAGAGGCCGCTGCCGCGCTTCCCGCGCCGGGTGGGCGTGGTCACGTCGCCCTCGGGGGCGGCGTTCCGCGACATCAAGCACGTTCTGTCGCGGCGCTGGCCGGGTATCACCATAATACTGCGGCCGGCGAAGGTCCAGGGCAAGGGCGCCGCGGCCGACGTCGCCCAGGCCATCGCGGACTTCGACGAGGCCGGCGTCGCCGACGTCCTTATCGTGGGGCGGGGCGGCGGCTCGATCGAGGACCTGTGGGCCTTCAACGAGGAGGTCGCGGTGCGCGCCGTGGCCGCGTCGCGAACGCCGACGATATCGGCGGTGGGACACGAGGTGGACTGGACGCTGGCCGACTTCGCCGCGGACGTCCGCGCGCCCACCCCTTCGGCGGCGGCCGAGCTGGCGGTGCGGGTGAAGGAAGACGTCCGGGCCGAAGTGACGGAGATGCGGCTCGAGGCGTTGGGCGCCGCTCGCGATTACGTCGCCGGCGCGCGCGAGGGGTTGGCGGCGGCCAAAACGTCGTACGGCTTCCGCGCCGTTCCCGGGCGGCTGGACGAGAGGCGCCAGCGCGTAGACGAGGCGGCGGGCCGGGCGTCGCGGGCCGTGGGCCACGCCGTCGCCTCCTTCCGCGGCGGGTACGTGGAGGTGTCCGGCGCCTTTCGCGCGCTCTCGCCGGCGGCCACGCTGGAGCGCGGTTACAACGTCGCCAGCCGCGACGGCAGGACGGTCAAGCGCGCCGCCCAGGCCGGCGCCGGCGAGAGGCTAACGTTAAACTTCGCCGACGGCCGCCGGGCCGTAGACGTAATCGACGGGGAGGCCGAAGAAGTTGCCCAAAAAAGATAAGCAGACGTTCGAGGAGGACCTCGCGCGCTTGTCGGAGATAGTCACGGCGCTCGAGGAGGGCCCCGAAACGCTCGACGAGATGCTCGCGCTCTACGAGGAGGGCGTGGCGATAACCAAGCGCCTGGAAGAGGTGTTGGACCGGGCCGAGACCAGGATAAAGAAGCTGTCGCGTGACGTGGAAGGCGAGCCGAAGCTCGAGGACGTCGACGAGGGCGACTGAGGCATTGACGCGAGAAAAAATAATAAGAGCTATAGAGGAACGGGCGCGCCGGGCGCGCGAGTACCTCGCCGCGGACGACTTCTTGTCGGCGGTGGCGCCGGCGCATTTGCGGGAGGCTACGGCGGCGTACCTGAAGCGGGGCGGCAAGGGCCTTAGGCCGGCGGCGGTGTTGTTCTGCTGCGGCGCGGCGGGAGGCGAGGAGGATTGGGCGCTGGCCGCGGCGGCCGCGGCCGAGGTAACGCACAACTGGACCCTTATCCACGACGACATCATCGACCGCGACGAGCTGCGCCGCGGCGGCCCGACGGTCCACAACGAACTCGCCGCGCTAGGGATTGCGGAGCTCGGCCTGGAGGGCGAGGAAGCGCGGCACTATGGCCTGGCGGTGGCCGTGTTGGCAGGGGATATGGGGCCGTGTTGGGCGGCGCATCTGCTATCGCGCCTTCCCGAGAACGGCGTGACGACGGCCGAGACGGCCTGGCGCCTCGCTACCGAGCTCGCCGCGGCCACGGTCCCGGCGATTCTGGCGGGCGAGGCCGAGGACGTGCAGCTGAGCCGGGCGCCGCTGGCGCAAGTAACGGTCGAAGCCGTGGAGGATATGCTCGCCAAGAAGACCGGCGCGCTGTACGAGTGGTGCGCCCGGGCGGGGGCGACGGTGGGCGGCGCGGCGGCGGACGTTATCGACAAGCTGGGGGCCTTCGGCCGGTCGTGCGGGACCGCGTTCCAGCACGTCGACGACACTTTGCCTTATTTCGCCGACGAAAATAAAACCGGCAAGGCCGCCGCTTCCGATTTACGGGAGGGCAAGCGGACCGCGGTCGTGCTGGGCGCGTACCTGGAAGCCGACGCCGGCGACAGGGAATATATCGCGGCGACGCTGGGCCGCGATGACGCCACCGACGAGGAAGTCGACATTTTAAAGAAAAAGTTGGCCGCGCTGGGCGGCGTTTCGTACGCGCGCGAAAGGGCGCGCCGGCATCACGAAAGGGCGTTGCAGGAGCTCGACGGCGTCCCGGCGGGTGACTACCGCGACATGCTCGCTGCGTGGGCCGAGTTTCTACTTGTACGAACGTACTGACGCCGGCCGCGGCCACGCGGGCCGGCAACCGTCGTAAGGAATAGGTAATGGCTGAGATTCTTAGCCGTATAAATTCGCCCGCTGACCTCAAGGGCTTGACCGAAGGCGAGCTCGAGCAGCTCGCGGACGAGTTGCGGACTTTCATCATCGAGAACGTCTCGCGGACCGGCGGCCACCTCGCGCCCAGCCTGGGCGTCGTCGAGTTGACGGTCGCGCTCCACTACGTCTTCGACGCGCCGCGGGACAAAATAATATGGGACGTGGGGCACCAGGCGTACGGCCACAAGATCCTGACGGGCCGCCGCGACCGTTTCGACACCCTCCGCCAGATCGGCGGCATTTCCGGTTTCCCCAAGCGTTCGGAGTGCGAGTACGACGCGTACGGCGTGGGGCACGCGTCGACGTCGATATCGGCGGCGCTGGGGATGGCCGTCGCCCGCGACCGCAACCGCGACGACTTCCGCGTCGTGGCCGTCATAGGGGACGGCGCGCTCTCGGGCGGCTGCGCGTTGGAGGGCCTCAATGTCGCGGGCCACCGCGAAGATACCGACTTCATCGTCGTTCTAAACGACAACGAAATGTCCATATCGCCGTCGGTGGGCGGCATCGCCGACTACCTCGCGCGCGTCATGTTGTTCCCCCCTTACGACAAGTTCCGCTCCGACATGCAGGACCTCGTGAAGTCGATTCCCGCCTGGGGCGATTCGCTCTTCGGCGCGGCCCGACGCCTGGAAGAGTCGATAAAGAACCTCCTGACTCCCGGGATGTTGTTCGAGCAGCTGGGCTTCCGCTACGTCGGCCCCGTCAAGGGCCACGATATACCGACGCTCGTCCGGACGCTGGAGGGAATTAAAAAGCTCCGCGGCCCGGTGCTGCTCCACGTCCTGACGCAAAAGGGAAAGGGGTACGTCCCCGCCGAGAACGACGCCACGACCTACCACGGCCACCCGCCCTTCGACGTCGCCACCGGTAAACCGCGCAAAAAGGCCGGGGCCAAGCCTTATACCGAGGTGTTCGCCGAGACGCTGGTGGAGTTGGCGGAGGAGGACGAGAAAATCTTCGCCATCACCGCGGCCATGCCGGAGGGCACCGGCCTGAGCCTATTTCGCGAGCGTTTTCCGGACCGCTTCGTGGACGTCGGCATCGCCGAGCAGACGGCGGTCCTCATTGCCGCCGGAATGGCGTGCGAGGGGCTAAGGCCGGTGTGCGCCATCTACTCCACCTTCCTGCAGCGCGCGTACGACCAGGTTAATCACGACGTGTGCCTCCAGAAGCTGCCCGTCACGTTCGCCCTCGACCGCGGCGGCGTCGTGGGCGACGACGGCCCCACCCACCACGGTACCTTCGACCTGGCATATCTGCGCCACCTGCCCCACATGGTCGTCAGCGCCGCCAAAGACGAGGCGGAGCTGGCCCAACTTTTGTACAGCGCTATCTACTACGACCTCGGGCCGTGGGCGGTGCGGTACCCGCGCGGCACGGCCGTCGGCGTCGAGACGGGCGGCGAGCGGCGCGCGCTCGAGCCGGGTAAGGCCGAGCTGCTCCGCGAGG
>SDBS01000245.1_pt1 | contig 49049 bp, 60 predicted proteins | sample 2277091 | NCBI WGS metagenome assembly SDBS01 (sample SAMN10404972, study PRJNA504765) | marine sediment metagenome | isolation source: marine sediment core GS10_PC15, 163 cmbsf | place: Arctic Ocean: Southern Knipovich Ridge | collected 2010 | reverse complement strand
TAGGCTTGCCTTTGCTAAAAATAAACATATACTCAAATGACTGCCAATATGTTTTATTATTGCCAACCGCACCCCTTGGTGGCTTAGAATAAATCATGGTATCAAAAAGATCAAACCCACATTCCTTAAAGAAAAGTGCTTGCCGAAATGAATTTCCTGTCTCGTCTCCTTTTGAAGTTGCATCTCCAACAATCCAAACAACAACACCTCCAATTCTTGTTACTCTATAAAGCTCTTTCGCAATTTTTTCAAAGGGAAAGGAATATCCATTAAATTCAGTCTTGATATCCTTTATGCGATCATTATAAGTCCTCAAATCGTCATATGGAGGAGAAGTGATTACCATGTCAAGAATATTATCATCCATTCTTGACATAGTATCTAAACAATCTTCATTGTATATTTTATTCAATTCAATCATTTAAATCCTATTGCACAATTATACAAATTAATTTCTATGGTCAGAACATGTCATGAACATAGTTATGAACAAATGATAAAAATACTGTCTAATTAATAAGCCTTGTCAATGTCTATTAGGTACTTATCGTCTATGCCGGATTCTTTTATCATCTGATTACAAAATTCGTTGCTCTTTTTATAGTATGCCAACTTGTCGAGTTCGTTTTGCTGTTCATATAGCTTATCTACCCGGCAAATTTCTGGCCTGTTTTCATAAATAGTACACTTATTGTCTTTTAAATGAGAACAAGAACCATCCTCATTAACTGGTTCAGTAAATTCCGGAACAATAAAGGCCATTCTACAACAAGCACCACATTTTGTACAGAAGAATTTCACTATTTAAGAGTTAATTTTATTATGTTTGTAGCTCACTAAAATAACTTTAAAAATGCCAAAAGTAAACCCTACATATAGTATTAAAGCCGAAGTACATCATGACAATAGTTTATGTACTGAGAGAAACAATATTGAAAAAGAAAATTTGAGAAGTGGTACTGGTGGATTGCCGTTGTGTGATCATTGTAAAAGACTTAATCAAGATAGAAAATAGTTCCTGTTTTATGATGGCGTATAAATGTGATTTCGCCAAAAGGCTTGTCTAAAACACCGTCTACTCGCCTAAAACAAAATCTACTACCTAATACACATAGATTGTTTTTTTGGCAAATATCTAATGCTATTAGACAATCATAGGGATTGTCAACTTTAAATCTAATTGTAGGTTCTGGAAAACAATGTTCTTCACCATGATACTTGCCTTCTCCCTTTCCTTCACATGATTCAAAAGTATATATGCCATTTTCCATTAAAATCTTAACAGCTTCCTTTATGCCTTCGTCTAAGTATTGTTCTATTTGATTATATGGTGGTCTTTTCATGTACTTTTCTTTTGTCCTCCGAAATCGTAACTTCGGCAAACCATAATTGGGGTTAAAATGGAGGGACCTTAACTAGTCGCCCTCCATTTTGTAAAAGGGTTGCCACCCTTTCCTCTGTTTTATTGAATATTCATTATTTTTACAAGCAGGGGTTAAAATGGAGGGCCATGTTTGCGCTTGTCCCTCCATTTTGTAAAAGACTGGCATAGTCTTTCCTCTGTTTTTTATCCCCGATTTTCGCGATTCCCAAAAACCACGTGCAAAAAGTTGGGTCCAAGTAGTATATAAACACCAAAAATACAATAAAAATGGAATTTGTACCATCTAAAGAGGCATTATTTTATGATATGCTGGAAAGGTTTATAGCAATGAAAGAAGATATGCCTGATACCAATTTAGTGGGGTATATTTATGGTATACCGAAGTTGCAGTTTGGCAACATCGTGACCGACAACATACCGGAAAGCACTGATAAACACTTCATCCATACCCCTAAAGACGGCATCACCATAATCGGATACAAAGAGTAAAATAATTCTTATATTTACCCTTATCTTTTAATTAAAAATCATATACAATGACTACCGATACAAAAAAGTCAACCAAAAACCCCGCAGCTGAAAAAGCTGTTGCTAAGGAAACTGCCCCTAAGAAGGTGGTTGCCAAAAAGGAACCGGCAAAGACGGCAGGCCCTAAAAAGGCTGCTGCACCAAAAGAATTATCAGATTCTGCCAAGTTGGATCTGGCTGTAACAAAAGTATTTGCATCATACAGGGGCAACAAAAGAGGACTGTCCACTATCTTCACTGAGCTGCAACAACAAAGCCGTAACAAGCCTGCAAATGAACAATTTAAAAGCAAGCCTAAAGAGGTACAAGCCTCTATAGATCGACTTGTTAAGAAAGGAACGCTATCCAACTTCCAAGGCAAGTTCTACCAATACGATATCTAAAAAGACGGGGCTTCGTGCCCCTCTTTATTCTTCACGAAATATATTTTATGGGAAATGAAAAGATATTCTGGAAATACTTTAAAGAAGGATTGTTTTACAGCGCTATTAGCTGGGCTGTAATAATCTTTGTGGTGTATATATCATTATACATCTAAGCGTATCTCGTAATACCCAGGGTCTAGTTCTTTTATTATGGCCATATTAGCGTCATAATCTAGTAGTCCTATGCCTCTGTGGTGTTCCCATTGGTTGTGGCAGCCGATTTTGCCGTTCCAGTCCAGGCAATGGTATACTATATTCTCTTTACAGGCCACCAGGTCGGGCCTGCGGGATCTTGGGATGAGATGCGAATGCGAGAGATAAAAAACATATCGACCGCACCCAGAGCATTTATGATCCCTTTCCTGCGCTATCTCATTGCATACTTTATGATACTCACGATTTATCTTCGCTTGCTTTGATGATATCTTTTTCATAAATTAATTCTTTCCCTGTCAAACACCAATAAATATTCTGTAGTGTGTGAACATATCGAATAGGCGAGGTGTTTAATTGTATAAATTGTCCGTTTGGCAGCGGCTTAAAAATGCCGGTTACCGACATTATTAATCTTTGGCTCTCTTCGTTTATTTGCCAAGCTGCCATCTGCGAATATGGCCCATACGATACTTCTTCAAATCTAAAATTCTTTAGCCATTCTTCTATTAATGTAATTTCATGAAAAAACTCTATAGGCGCTGTCCCCTCTCCGTTCTGATAGATATAACCAAGAATGCAATTTGTATTATCTGCCTCGACCTTTGATATTTGATCTATTTCAACAACTTCATCATTGCCGTTTATATTATGGATTGCATAATTACCTATGCGCAATTCTATTGGTTTCATGATTTGTCTTTTTTTATTTTATGTATCTGTTTGTTTATGATTTTTAATGTAGATGACAAGGCAATTCTCTTAGGATGATCTAATGGCAATACTAAAGATAAATCTTTAGCTCGCTTATAGTGTTCCCAATAGCTATGTTCTAATATTTCAAGCTCTATACTCATCTTCTATTCGCCTTCCGGCTTACTTTCTCTGCCCTGATCTTTCTTTTGCGCTTTATGCGCTTCTTTTTGTCTATGTCTTGCTGTTGGATGGTGTGGGTTCTATTCATGGTCTACGGTTTTTCGGGGTTGGAAACAATGATATTGCCTAGTTTAATAATAATGTATTCCTTGCCCTTTTCTGCACCCCATTCCCTCTTTCCCTGGCCAGTTGTTATGCTCTCAATCGCAATAACAAGTTGAGGCCTATCTTTTGCATAGCCATTAGAAAATGTAATGGTAGTAAAGGGAAGCCTAGTCTTTGTTATTCTGTTAACCCAGTAATCGGTTACATTGCGATACTCTTCTTTCTTCTCTCCTGATAGAATCATGTCAAACCATTTTCTGTGCAAATTTAGATGTAGTGTCTTCATAGTGGTTCTATTTGGTGAGGTTAATAAACTTTCCTTTAATAGATGAATTTTTTAAGATCTCTGCATTTTCTTCTCCATAAGCTATTAATACACTTGGCGCTCCACCGCTCCCTTTTGCCTTTAATCCATTGACATAATGGAAATATAATCTACCTTCAATAAATTTAAGGGCTGTTGCTTTATTCCACACCCAATCAAAAAACATTCTCGTCTCTGTCCTGGCAAATATCAATGCAATACCATTTTTGTGATTGCTAATTTTTTCCAGCCATAAAGCTGCTTCTAAGCCATAGGGAGGATTGCAAAAAACACGTCCTTTCCATTCTTGTATAAGCCCATTATCATTGATAGTATAATGATTTTTAGCCATCTCCCAAGGTCTAACTACAGGTGCACAAGGATCTAAATCAAATGTTCCCAATGCCTTGATTAGATCAGGAGGTGTTAGCCATTCGTCATTTTTCATTCTTGCTGATTGATGTGATCCTATTCCTTTTTTCATATAATCTATTTAAGGGTTAACTATTGTCTGCGGTTTTTGGGGTTATTCTTTTGGGGATTCAAAATCAGGCATAGTAAATAGGGGCGTTATCCAGTTAGCGCACCTTCTCCTAGCAAATATCACTACTCCAATAACTGAAAGATATCCTCCAAGATGCCCTCCTTCAAATACTTGTTCTCTCATTTTTTCCATAGAAGCCCCTGATGTTAACACATCATCACAAATCAATAATGGATATGGATAAGGTGTATTATCAATAGCATATGAAGAAAGATAACCAGCTAATTTATCCCCACCAGTAGGTACGCCTAAAACTGATCTAAATTTTAGTATCTTGCTAATCTCATATGCAAGACATTCCCAATCTTTATCAGTTAATGCATCGCATTCAATCTTAAAGTCTGATATTTCACCAGAGCTAAGCGTTACCATTTCTTTTATGAATAAGTTCATGCCTGTTATTTTTGTGGTTTGATGAGCTGGAATCCTTTTTCAAAACAATCATCGCATGTCCCTGCTTCGCGCATTTCTTTTTGGGTAAGATTTGGAGTGCATACCCAGCAGTTTGTCTCTTCTTCTTTATCCTCCGAACTCGCAACTTCGGCCACCCCTAAATCCTTCACCACATCTAAGGAGAATATAATACATCCTGTCTTTTCTGTAGTATATCTCTTCTCAATGTCTTTTTTGTAGAGCCTGCTATCGTTTTCGATAATGCCTTCCTTTTCTAGGGCGTCACAGAAGCCTTTTAAAATATTGTCTGCATCCGGTTTTTTGCAGTGCGGTGCGCCATTGATCAAATTCTTCTTGGCGGTACTTTTGGGATACGGAAGATAGAAGTACGCCCTAAGCTCACTGTATTCGTCCTTGGGTATCTTTTTTAGCCTTAATAACAACCGAACATCTTTTAGGTACTTTGTATACCACGGCTCGTTATAAGTGCCATGCTTGCCTAGTCGTGGACGAGGTGATGGCCTGGGCGTTATGTCTATTCTGTATGATTTCATTTCTTCTCTTTATAAAAAAATGGGATTTCATTAACTCCTCTCTTCGCATACCAATCGCTTCTTTTGTTTACTGCCTTATCAAACGTGTTGAGGCAGCCTTCTAAATACTCGGCCAATACAAAATCAGGAGTATTGCTTTCTGTTTCTAGGCTACGTGTGTTTATCAAGTCTGTTAATTCTTTTCTAAAATCTGGCATAATTTATTTGTTTTAGTTGCTTAATTTATTTCTCATTTTAAGCGCCCCTAAGAGGCGATCTCTTCTTTTGTGGTATACCCTGCCAAATAGGGTGGGTTCGTCAAGTCTACCCCCAAGGGATTAGTCGAAGTACCAACTCAGTTCTTTCCAATACCTCATCTTTTTATAAGATTGCAATAATTTGATTTCTTCTTTCTGTAAAAGTTCTTTGTCTCCCGAAGTTAGGGCTTGGCGATAATGGTACTGACAAATGATTACATCGTCTATGTTATGATCATATTCTTTGCTTTTAGCAATGTATTCTCGTATAAAGGCCTTCGTTTTCTTATTTATCACAATATATACAGCCCCGCCTACCCTGATCCAATCGAATTTGGGGGTTTTCCGCCTGTCAAATATATTCCCAGTTATCGTGGGCAGTTTAATCTGGTATTTTTCGGCGAACGCATCGATTTCAATTGTTTCTACCTCGCTGAATTTTTTATCTAGCTGCATCTTCTAAGTTTTGTGTAATCATCATTAAATTCAACAGTGCCGTTGTGGTTGATGTATAATTTTACACTGTCGATGAATTGTTGGCGGTTTTCAGGGATTACTTTTTTATCTATGACAAAAGTCTCCTGGGGACGCAATGCGTCCATCCGCTCAAATACCTTGTCTACGTAGTCTGATGTTTTCCCCATGGTTTACAATTTTACAAGTTTTCATTACTATTTCCTCTTCGGACTTCTTCGGATTAGTTCTATTTTTCATGCAGATGTTTTGTACATCTACCATGCATATGATTGGCTCAAATCCATCATGTTCTATTTTGATTTTCTTTTCATAAAAAATAGAGAGATATTCTGATATCATTTCTAGGTCTGGATTCCCTATTTCAACTCTAATGTCCATCCTGCCTTCCCGCACAAGAGCATCGTCTAGTTTTTCTATATGGTTAGTTGTCATCATTGTTACCATTCCCTCAGTATAGAGCGCCCCATCAAGACAATTTAAGAGGCAGGAGAAAGAAACTCCTTTTGAATTGTCGGGATCAACTCTTGATCGCTTTACAAAAACACAATCGATATCTTCTATTAGAAGCACACAAAAGGGCGGTAGGTTTCTTATACAGCTCTGCAATGTATCATCAGACATGATTGATAAATTTAATGTATAAATATCCCGTTTAAATTTATGTGCTAACGACATACATGTTGTGGTTTTCCCATTGCCTGGGTCTCCATAAAACAAATACCCTCTCTTGTACGGGATGCACCTTTTAATAAACCATTCTTTGTTTTTGACAAATAAATTTAAGTCCTCCAAGATTCTTTCTTTGTCTTTGATTACCACATTCTCGATTAGTTTTGGCCTAACACCTTTTAATTTAGTCCAGTCTCCATAAGAGCTACAATAGTAAATATTTGTTGTTAACTCTTGTGTTTTTTCAAATTTTCTATTATAATCCCTAACCTCATTTAATAAACCAAGTATGTGTTGCTTTGCATACAACCCAGATATGGTAAAATTGTTGAAAAACAAAGAAGTAAAGGAGGATGCGTTCTCCATCTTTTCTCTCCCTTTTGTTATCCTCAAGAGTGTTGCGCCTCTTCTTATGATAAAAGAATCCTCTAATTGTGAATAGACGATTTCTTTCACTGGCCTATCTTCCTCTTTGCCCACGGTGACCTCTACAGACTCTTCGTAATAATCTTCGAGGTGCTTTTTTTGATATTTTAGGGCTGCCGTAACATTTCTGTAGTTAGTTTCGTGGTTAAAAACTAACCATCTTTCAAACCATAGGAAAAGTTCATCGGTTTCTTCAATTGTTACCTTAAATATTATCTTCCTTCGTATTCGTTCCCATATTTTCAGAGGAATATCTTTTAAATAGAATAGAGCCGACCCCATTAATGTTAATATCACCCCGCCTTGTAAAAATTGGTTAGCGTTAAATTGTTCTAGTAGATATTCTTTTATTTCACTTATCTCGTTTATCATAATTTATTTTTTAGTAAAAGAATTGTAATCTTTTTCATTTTTGAACTCGTAAATTCCGATAATACAAGATGCTTGAATATCATCATCATTTATCAACTTCATTATCTGAATACGAGATGGAAATGCCGGATGCCCAATGGGTATGTCTCCAAATCCAAACGATGCATCAGGCATGGCATAAGCGTAGCTAATAAGAAAGTATCTCATAATTCAGATTTTAAAGTGTCAGTTAATTTCTTTACTTCAGCTTCCAATCCTTTGATTTTATAAAGCTGTTCCAGGTTTATTCGTGTCTGGTTTAAGTTGTGGACCTTGTATATCTCATGGCTATCATAAAGTTTGCATATATAATCTGTTGCCTCCTCGTATAGGTTTATGTGTATGTCTGCTATCTTTTTTAGCTTCTGATTTTTTGGGTCTGCCGAAATCCGGCCTTCCCAATACCCCATTATCCCAGCCAGGTCATTCAAGATTGCAATTTTAATTAATATGCTCGTCTCCTCAAAATTCGAAGCCATCTTCATTATATTTTTGTGCGTATTGTTTATTGCTTTTATTATCGTATTCAAAATATCTCCTGGTCTTCACATCAAACATTACCTGGGCTGTCATGCCATAGAACCCAGGAGCCCTCTTTCTCTTCTTCACATGGATCTCTGTCGTTGTAGCAAGCTTATTCTCCCTGTGTACTATGTTCAGGAACTTGGCATTATTAAACCATTCCGAGCCCCCTTTCAGGTTGTGTTCTGTGGGGATCTGTATCTTGCCGTCTTTTATCTTTGGGCTATGGGGGTGTATGATGGTGTGGAAATGAAGTCCGGAGCTCTGTGCCAGCTCATTCCTATAACTCAACACATATTCCAACCATTTGTCTTCCCTGGCAAACCCTTCTGTATCGTGCCTGAGATAATTCCAGCTATCTATGACAACATCGTGTATGCCAAGATCTTTTTTGTTGTCTGCAGCAAAATCCCATATTTCCTTGGGGGTAAATGGTTTTGTAGAGTTTTTCTTCGTAAGAATATGGAAATGGTGCATAACGTGCTCTTTCCAACGGTAAATCTCTTTTTCGGTAATCCTATTAGAACACTCATGCCTTCTGCCTTCTCCATCGTAATAGAACTTCTTAAACGTCTTTAGGCTGAACTTCTCTATCAGGTCAGATGTTAGCTCGGCCTGTGTTCCCGCATCTGGCATGTGAAGTAAATGCCGGTGCCCATAGAAGTCAGTCAGATTCTTGTTTATCTCTAAAACCAACTCCGTTTTTCCGCTCACAGGATACCCTGTCCAATCCGTACAGCTACCAGGCATAACGCCATAGACGCCTCGGAACTGCACAAGTCCGATATCCCAAACCTTTGGCCCACCTGTCTCCCATAGATGCATAAGTTCGTCTTTAATATCAATATCTTTGATTATATCTATCCCCATTCTGCAGCCTTTTTTTCCATGACTTTTTTCTTTTCCTTCATGTATGCAGCTCTACTTACATCATCCATAGCTTCAATTTCTTTAGTTGACAACTCCTTAAATCCGTCTTTCATAATGGCTGCCGGCTCCTGCTCCCAGCATCTATTGTTAATCCACGTCCCCATGTCCTTCCATCGTGGCGCAAATCCAGCCTCCTTCTCCTGCACAGCATGGTCGTTTATTTGAGTTTTTAGGGAAGATGTTAGTGTTGGGGCTACTGCCTTCCAATCTTTGTTCTTTTTAACGAAATTTTCAAACTCTGTTTCTAATCCTCTTTTTCTTCCAGGATACAAAACTCGAAATTCTTCAAACTCTTCTTTATATAATTTATTATTACTAATACTATTTACACTTTCATTTTCATTCTCCATATGGCTACCCATATGGTTAGCACTAGGTTTAGCTAGTGGTTTTTTCTTAGAATCTGATTTTTTAGGACGTCCTCCCTTGGAACCATTGATGCGCCTGCTTTCTGTAAACAATACCCTTTTTTCTATCTCGGCTTCCAATCTTTTGTTGTACCATAAATCATTTCCGTCTACCGAAAACTTGGATTTTAGGTTAACCGAGACGTTACCTACCAAGAACCTAATGGTTTCCTCGTTCATTCTGCCTTGTTGGTGCATTTGTGCTAGTATGGTTATGTACTTGCCTCTCTCTTCATATGTCAGTGTTTGTACGCCTACTATAAAATCTTGTGAGTAGAATAAAAATGCTGGGTCTTTTGCCATTATTTAGTTATTAAGGTGTACAGTACAAATGCATTAGGGTTCTTCATTAATTCCATTGTCTCTATTGATCGTTTAAGTTGTACGAATGCTGACATATCACCCTTTTATTAGTTCTGGGTTCTCATAAATGTTGCCTATGACTTCTAGTTTGCCATCACAATCCATTAAAGTATTACTAAGCAAGCCATAATCCTCTCTCCAATCAGAGCTTACACAGCCAAAACATGCGTGGTCAGAATCCCAAGTAACTATAATGTCTCCATGAGGATAACCTCCCATGTGGTCACCTTCGTATATGTCTTTGCCGTTCCCGTCTTTGAGTCCAGTGTATTGCATTAGTGGTGAAGTGTCAGAAAAGCCTTCCTTAAAGTATTCTGTAAAAGATTCATCATCAGAATCTATTATATAACCCCAATCCATCATTTTTTTTGTAGTGAAATTATACATTCTAAATTTAATTTGTCTCATAACTATATAATTATAAAGCCCCCATCAAATAAAGCACACACAGCTGACAGGCGGCTATACCTTACTTTTAGGGGGCGTATTTTGAAATCTATTCCTGTCATTAGAATGTGTGTTGCTACAAATGTAGTTATTTATTTGGTTGTATCAAAGCTGATCTTCTATTAAGGTGAAATCCGTATCGCCATTTGTTAACCTTTTAAATTCTTTTAATGTTATGTGATCTACATCTTCTATCATAACCAGCTTCAGGCCATAATCCATAGTTCGGAACATATCCACATCGAACTTGTCGCCCTGGATTACCCCATCTTCCAATATCTTTAAAGTGCATTTCTCATATGTCCTGGGGCACCTCTCCATGATCATATTGGCGAATTGGCCCATGTCTATAAGGGCTCTTCCCAATTTATCTCCATGGTGAAAGCTTACTGATACATGAGAACTATAAATCTTATATCTACTTACTTGAGCTGATTGTTGTGTGTTCATAATTTGAGTGTTTTTGGTTTACGGTTTTTGAACTTGCCCTTCCGAGAAAGGTTTACAAATCATAGCTAGTTCTTTTGGAACTTCAAAAGAATCAACTTCTCTATATACGTTAAATATTTTGTGCTTGGTAACAGCAATAAAATTATTTTTGCCATCGGAATATGTACAGCCAATTTCTAAATAAATGTCAACAATCCCCTCAAACCTAATCAGTATTTTGGGATGTGTATATTTTTTTGTCACGTACTGAAAAGACCCACCATGCTCCATATTATCGTCATCTACCCAAATCCTTTCTTGATAAGTCGTTATCGTTCCATGGATTTTTAGCTCTATTATTTCTGTCTTGCAAGACGAATATATCTGCTGATTTGTTGATGTGTCTGTTTTCATAATTTTAAGTTTTAAGTGAACTAAAACGGCAAATCGGTGTCGTTAGGTCCGGAATCGCTAAATCCGTCATCCCCACCACCAGCTTTAGACTCTACAAGTTCTTCTATCTTCCAGGCTTGTACGTCCATAAAGTATTTGGTAGTTCCATCCTTCTCGTATTTATTGCCTTTCAGATTAAACGACACTTCGATATTAGCATCTTTCTTGAAGTCGTTTATAAGGTCTACCTTTTTATCTCCAAAGAGACTAAAGCTTATGAAGTTTGGGTACTTGTCATCTGGCTGCTCAATGACAAAAAAGCGTTTTTGATAGGTCGTCTTTTTATCTTTTGATTGAATAGACTCTACTTTAGTCTTGCTAATAAGTTTTCCTGTTGCTTTGTATGTTTCCATTGTTTATGATTTATGTGTTAGTTAATTATTTTTGTGTTCGGTTTTTAGGATATTGATGTCTATTGCTAGATTGTTTTCAATAAGCTTAAATACATCAAAATGCCATTCTAATAAAAGACTTACTGATTTATATGATAATGTGGTTTCTAATACCCATACTTTGTGCGAGCCATCTTCTTTTTCGCACAATTCTCTATTTTTATCCATGTAAAGTTCTTGCCAATCTTGTAATTCTTCCAATGGCACAAACATTTCTCCATTATGCTCTATAAACCTGTTTAAATCAGATAGGGGCCGTAGGATGGGCTTGATTATAAATATATCTGTTCTGCCATTTGTATTAGCTATGCCAGAGTCTCTAATCATGTCCAAAGAAATATCCATGCCTGCCGATAATTTCCCGCTTTTCATTACCATCTTGCCTCGCAAACTATAAGGCAAATACGCTGCTAAATGTTTAAATTCAAGTTTCATTATTTATCTTTTTTATTCATTAACTCATCGATTTTATTCCCTTTCTTCTCGTCATTAAATTCATCCTCTCCCATGACCCCATCTTCTTGGTAAAGCTTCGTAAGCTTCAACACGACACGGCTCAAAGCCCGTTTTTCGGCCATCTCCAAATAATACCCCATACCACTTTTAACAGTTTTAGGAGAAGCAGAACCATATGTCTCTTCTATTATTATTCCTGTTTCGGTTTTAAGCGTACCTATTGCTTTTACTGCCGCAAAGTCCCTTTCGCAGGAAACAAACTCATATCTCACGGAGATATTATTTTTACGCTTTATCTTCTCTATACCGGTTCTTTTAATAAGGGTTATGGTTTTGCCACCCCTTTCCATGGTGAAGATATCATCTTCTATCGTCAAGCCATTATCTATAAATAGCTTGTTTAATAAGTCTTTTTCTGATTTTGCCATGATTAAATTGCTTTACTTTTTTCTCTAATATATGTTGTTGTTTTGCCAAGTAGCGTTTTGATGCTATAGAGTATTTCTGTGGCTTCCGGATTCGCAAGTTCGGGCAACCCAATATCATCAATTACATCAGCTAACGCCAATAGTTTCTCTTTGTCCGGAGCCAACCTGGACTTCTTCTCCACTTCGGCAGCCTCATTCGCTGCCTTTTGCTCTGCCGCTTTTTTAGCCTTCAATTCCGCTTCCAGCTTTGATTTAGCTTCCATCTCTTTTTCAAGAATCTCGTATTGCCTAGCTTGCTCTGCTTTTACCTTAGTGCGTTCTTCTGCCAATTTCTTTTCTTTGGCTTTGGCTTCCCTTTTAAGCTTTTCATTCTCTTTCCTGATCTTCTCTCTTTCTGCTGCCTCAGCCTTTTCTTGTGCGATCCTGTCTTCTTCTGCCTTCTTCTCAGCGGATATCTTTTGATCGTAAGCGAGCTTGACCCCAGATAAATAGTTCTCCCATACCTCATCGACCATCTCGCCTAATTGCACATGCTCAAAGTCAGAATCGTACTTTGCAAGTATGCTCTCACGCTCCTGCTTTAGCTTCTCTTTCCTCTCCGCCTCTATGATTTCACGGTGCTTCTCAATCTTTTTCAAAGCATCTTCTTTGTCTGAAGCCGCATACTTTAATATATTCCTTAGCCCATCCCATGCCTTGGTGGCCATCAATAACTTCGCCTTGCCTTCCTTATGCGCATCATCTGCAGCAGTCCTTATCCTGACAAAAGAGAGTCTAAGAATACGCGCCTTCAACGCCAAGTCATCTGTTATCTCCTCCTGGCCGATGATATCATTATATTCATCTTCCATCTCCCTTAGCTTCGTAGCCATGGGCACAAATGCTTTTTCTATCTGTGTGGCTTCGGTTTTTGCGACTCCGAACTGAGTAGCATCTAATTGTTTTACTGCTGTTGCTTCCATTTGGTTATTTGTTTTTTAGTTAGATCATCATTTATATGGTCATAAATCTTAGGAATACTAATTAGCCCTTCAAGTAATTCTACACTTGTTGCGGTAACTATTGCTGTTACATGGGGGTGGTGGTTTTCATTTAAATATTTGATTAGCGTGTCTGCTGCCTTTTTTAATTCATCATGTTTATCTGTGCTCATAATCGTAAATTTTTATAATCTAAAAAAATATTTTCTAAAGTCTTCTATTTTAATCACCTCGTAACAATCAAGCCCCCTGTGGTATATCTTGACCTCATTATTCTCTTTACTCTCCTCGTAGTCATATGCTTCACCTACCCATATCCACTGTAAGGCCACTATGCTAGGCAGCTCATTACATATACACTTTCTTATACTACATATTCTTGTACCCATGGTCCTGGTGTTTTAAGCTCCAACACTCCGTTATTAGTAATGCTTCCGTCATCCTCAAATCCGGCATATACCTCATACCCTGGGTAATAGCCACCTTCTTCTGCTCTCTTAATTCTATCTAAAGCACAGGTATACATATACCGACCGTACTGCAGGTCGTCTTCGGAGATACGATATATCTGTGCCATATAAGGGTATTTATTCTCCACAGCCAAGATATAAGCTTCTTCTACTTCTTTAAAGTGTTTGTTCAGCATATCAAAGTACCAAGCCATCTGTAGCTGGTACTTGAAGTTATTGTACATGCGAAGGAACCCCTTTGGACTAGCATCTACCGTTGTTTTTATGTCTACGAAAATTGGCAGTTCGTCATGCAGGTAATCGGTTCTCATCTTGCCTTTCATATTGTATTCAACACCATTCAGAGTGCCCACATCGAAGTAATGACTTTGCTCTACGGTGAAGTCTTTTTCAAATAGCCCCTGCACCATCTTGTTGTCCATGGCGTTTTTCGTCATCACGTCCACCTCTATCCACTGATTTTCACTTAAGACTACCTTCCCCTCATTGCCCATCAAGAAAGTCGCTCTAAAGTCCTTATTATCCTTATTACGGAAATCCTTGTCTGGGAATGGCAACTCCGAACTTCGGATGTAACAATACTCATCCCCAAACTTTTCAGGCTCCATAATTTTCATATGTACTGCAGTACCTATAACAAAGGCCGGTTTCTCTTCATGTGGAGCATCCTGAAAGGCCATATAATGCTTGGGAGACCTTAACGCCTCTTTCATGCCTGAAGCGCTCACATGGCCTTTGACATCGAGATATGTTTGGTGTTGCTCTATTTTAGTTTCTGGGTTCATTAATATTGAGTTTTTTTAAGAGTGAAATATACCGGTCCGTTCTACGCGTGGTCTGTTCCTTTATTATCCTGGATATGTATGGCGGATCGAAATCGGGGTTTTGCTCACAAAAAGATACGGAAGTGCCATATTGCATGAATATGGCCTCCCTGATCCTCTGTCTCTCGCTGCTAGGGATAGCGATGTTCTTTAAGTGCTTGGGGGCTTCTGTTGCTTCTATCTTATCTGATAGGTCAACCAGGTCCTCATAGGATCCTGTTTCGCCATTTAACATCCTGTTTACCTTCCAGTAATCCATGTCAATGAGCTTAGAAAACTGGTATACAGAGTTGTATTTAGCCTTTACTTTTACCTTTAATTCCTCCCTTATATCCATAATATTGTAACTTGTCTTGCAAACCTACAATATTATACTGAAGCTTGCAAATAAAGTTGCAATAAAATGTTAGAAAGAATTACAAAGCACCGCTAAGGCCTTGTCCACTCTACGGTTGCACCACTGAAATCTACTTCAGCATCAGAATACAACAACAATTGTGTTGACACATAATTCTTAGTTGCCGCTGCCGTATAAGGTATGTTTATTATTCTCCTGTTGGTGGGCGGATTACCGGCCTGGGCATTCGCTAATTCGGCATAAAAATAAATAGTCACCAATATATCACCTTCATCCCATGGCACCTTATACCCTTGGATGACTATAAAATCGGTATTAGGACTCCCTTCGGGTATTGCAAGGCCTACATTTGTTTTGGTATAAACTTTTTCTGGAACTACCATTTCTTCTTGTTTTAATTATATAATTTCTTCAAATTGGTCTTCGTTAAACTCTATGCCCTCTAAATCGGCTTTCTGTATAAAGGCTTCCTTCGTGCCTGTAAACACTTCATGCAGTCCAGAATTTGTCCTGACGCTGCTGGTGTCGTCAAGCACCTCGAGCAATAATCTTTTATTCGTCTTTGTATATATATATCTTGCCATTAGCTTGTTGTTACCGTCCACAGATTATGCCCATCTACACAACTATCGTTTACCAGCTCATATACTTTCTCATTGGCTATCGTTGCAGGACACCCTGACGGAGCTTGGAATGTGCCCGTGGGGGCTGCGTTGGTGCCATCTATCTGTAGGGTCAACCCCGTCTCGCTATAACTCACCCTATTGCCGTACACGTCTCCTATGATGGTGTCTACCTGAGCTTGTGACATGTTGTTGTTTTGGAGCTCTACGCTCACCAGTCCATCTAATTTATTCAGATTGTCTATTACGTTTATCGCGCAGGCATCAATTTCTATAGTGCTAAATACATTCGATACTGTTGGAAATGTTACTTGTGTCAAATTACTATTTGAATGAGATAAGAAAATGCCTGCCAACCCTGTTAGACTAGAAACATCCAAAGTCCCTGTTAAATCACAACTATTAATTATATATACTGTAAAAACCCCCGAACTTGTGGGATTTGTAATGCTTGTTAATAACGAATTTGAGCTTACCCTTAAATCCCCTGCCAACCCTGTTAGACTAGAAACATCCAAAGTCCCTGTTAAATCACAACTGAATGCGTAATAGAATGTAAAAACCCCCGAACTTGTGGGATTTGTAATGCTTGTTAAATTTGAATTAGAATTTACCCTAAAATTACCAGCCAGTCCCGTTAAATTTGAAAGGTCCAAAGTCCCTGTTAGGTCACAACTGAATGCATGGTAAAATGACCATGCTAAAGAATTTGTGGGATTTGTAATTGAAGTAAGCAAGGGGTTTGTGTGAGCAAAGAAATTACCTGCCATATTACTCATTGGAGAAAGATTTAAATTCCCAGTTAAATTACAACTATTTGCATCGAAGTTAGTTAACAACCCTGTACCTGTAGGTAAATCAATTCCTGTTAATAATGCATTGAATCGTACTACTACGGTTCCTGCCAAGCCTGTTAAATTGGAAATATCCAAAGTTCCTGTTAAATTACAACTGAAAGCAAAATACTTTGTCCAAGTGGCAGAACTTGTCGGATTCGTTATGGATGTTAAGCTTGAGCATGACTGAACCTCAAATGACGTAAGGCTTGTCAATGCTGAAATGTCTATCGTAGTAAACAAATTACTTGTTAAAGATAATGAAGTCATTGAAGTCATTGAAGACACATCAACAAAGGTTATATTGTTACCATTACCTGTTACGAGTGTGATATTGGTTAAGTCTCCTCTAATCCTTATGTTTTTTGTGCCGGCCCCCGAATAGATGTGGTTGATAGATCCCCCTGTATGTGTATCTTCATCTCCGTCGCCCCATGAAATATCTATGCTTCCGGAGCTCAAGTTGATCATAAAATCCACCTGCCCTTCGTCTGTGGTTTGAAAGATAAGCTCTCCCCCAAACGGCTCTTCTGTTTGTTGTCCGTAAAAGAATCCCTTATTGGACATTAGGTGTAGTTTAGTCCTATATTCCAGTTGAAATCTGTACCGTCAAACCACCATGTAGCTATATCTTCGTCATCTACTCCTGTAGATAGGGTAAAGGCTCCTGCCCCTCCATTTATGACTTTGCTGTTGGCAGGTAGCGCTATCGTCCTGCTGCCTGTTACGGCGTCCTGTATGAACCTGATAGTTCCGTAGTCCCCATCACTTGCATTATTGATAGCTAAAGTCCTGTTACCGTCTAAGACGACTTCTACATTAAGACCATCTGCCGATACGTCCCATGTGACTGTTGCGCCATCAGCGAGGGTGGTTATAGGATCTGTGGTGGTAACCGAATTGCCGCCTACGGTAAGGCCGTCATCAAATCTCACATTTCCCTTGGCCCATAATGAATATGCATTGGTAATTAAAGTCTTATCAGTTACAGGGATGGGCACCCCTGCTATAAACATCGTAGCTGCATCGGTGATCGTCACCTCTGTTCCCACGCCTCCATTTGTAGAGTCTATTGTTGGTATCCCGAATGAATTAATAGCTGCTGTAGCTGCCGTTCCGCTGGCCGCAGTAGAATCGTCGGTAGAGGTGGACGCGACAAGCCTCAAGCTCGAGCCATTATCCCCCCATGCATCGAGCGTGTTATCGAGGTCAATCTGAACACTAGCGCCTGGATCTGTAATCCCAATCCCTAATCTTCTGTTATCTACGATATGAAGTATGGGATCGCTATTGTTGTTATCAAACTTTGCAGCATAGGTTGCCGAAGACAGTCCTGCTCCCTCGGCATGTATCCTGGCAGTTGGAGCAGTAACCAAATCGCCTATAAATACATTGTTTAATATATTAACCACCCCTGTTGCTGTGGCTCCAATATATATTCTATCGACATTGCCATTCGATTTAAATATTATCTCATCATTCCCTCCTCCATTAAAAGCGATACCCGCCCTTATGTTGCCTACCTCGTTGCCGTAAAATATAGAAGCAGCAGAACCAGACGGGGTCAACATTTCTATGCGTGCTATTCCTGAACTTTCAATCAGCAAGTCTGTCTCGGGGGTTGGTGTCTGCCCAGATGACCCATCAAAAATATGTACTTGCGAGGCTGGCGTAGTGGTAAGGTCGCCAAACAATGTATTTGCTTCTACAAAAAACTGTCCTAAGCCGTTGATCAGAACCCTTGGAGTATTGCCGCCTGTTCTAAAGTCCATACCATCGGAGCCGCTCGGATTAAAGGAAATACCACCCTGCACAGTGCCAAGTTCATCACCAAAGAATATAGTCTTTGCTGTTGCTGATGGTGATAATAAACTAAATCTGGCCGCAACGCTATTTTCAACAATCAAAGAGGTTCCCGCAAGTGCTGACCCGCCAGATGAACCATCTGTTATATGAACTCTTGCTCCTGGGCTAGTTTCTCCAAAACCCACATTGCCCGTAGTGTTTTCTATAAATAAGTGAGTACCAACTCCATTTTCTGCGAAAGACAAGTCGCTCCCTGCGGCGAAATCAATGGTAGATGCCATAAATATCGTGCCGATCCTATTAGCTGCGGCTGTACCTCCTATATCGGTTCCGGCCGTAGTGGGTCTCAGTGCGCCTGTGGTGGTATCTAGTACCTCCCAGGCCGATGACTCCAACGTATCTGTTCCGTCCCACCTAGCTATCCTCTGATCCACTCCTAAGCCCATAAGATTGGTAAGCGTAATAAATTCTAATTTGTCTTCTGTAGAATTGACAGCAACAACCTTGCCCATCTGTCCGCCATAGGCACTAGGGGTGTCTCCAAGAGCAAGGAATGTGGTAACGCCGCCTAGTCCGTTAGAGCTGTTAAAACGTATCTTAACGCCAAGAACATTCAAGTTCCCAGCAAGATTATTGGTAATATCTACACCGCAATTATCTCCTGGGGCAAGAGAAGTAAATACAGATGATAAGTCAAGTTCTCTAAGTTGATTTGCTACAAAAGCCAAGGGTGTTAGCGTATTACTTTGTGTATGTGTGTCTTTAGCTTCTCCTTCTGATCCATAGCTTGATGATAAGTCGACATCTACTGGACCCGCCTCTGTGCCAGTGCTAAATACGACCAATTCCAATGATGCCAATGACTCGAAGTCTGATGGTATCTCGAAAGTGTAGTTTTGGGTGCCTGCGGCGGCAAGTACATTAACATCGTAGTTGCCTACACTGACCGCTGAACTCACATGAAAGAAGTGTTCTTGTATTGTTGTGGCCGGAGCAACGGCGTTGCCCAGCAAACAAAGGTTTAAGAAGTCAAAGTAATCGCCTGTTGTGGGGAAGTCTAAGTTGGTTATCTCTAAAGTGGTAAAGGCAAGGCCTTCTATGGGCTCATCTGTCTCCGGATCAAAGAAGGTAATGACGCCATCGACTATCTTTACCTCTAAATCGGTCTTAGGAATAGTGCGTACATCAAAACCACTACAGCAATCACCATCGCCAATGGCGAACTTTACTTGGTCCTCCAGACATGTGATCTGAACATTGGCCATTTATTATGCTTCTGATAATGCAAGAATAGCTGCTACTGTCTCGTCTACAACGTAGATCGTGTCAGTAAGAGCGTTATCATCCCTTACGACAACAAGCGAATCGGCCGCATCATCTGGATCAGGAAGTATCTCTACGATACTCCTGGTAGGGAATACTGTTGCAGTAGATCCGTCTACTGTTTGCCCTTGCAGTCTCTTTACAGTAAGGGTGATTGCAAATGCAGAAGTAGTAACTGTCGTCTCGGCTGCGTTAAAAGCCGTTTTAAGCGTTGCAACGGACTGGGATACTACCCTTATGTCTTTCTCATTACGCCCATCTAAGGTAACGGTAGTGTCGCCACTATTGTCAACAAAGCTCTTAATGAACTTTGCACCATAAGCCTTAGATAGAGCAGTAGAGTGAGTTTTCCCGTTATATTGTTCTTCTGTTACGGTAACTAATCGTGCCATGTTTTATTTGTTTTTGGATTAATAATTATTTTTTATCTTTTGAAGCCATCTTATTTAGCTTCTTAATCTTTTCTAAAAATATTCGTCTGAACTCGATTATCTGTAAAAGTTGAGATTCGTTCTCAATCTGATTGGCTCTGGCGAACTTGAAAATATGATCAAGGCTTGCCATGTCCTGATTAGTTATCCCGATCGGATCGGCATCTTTCTTCTTTGTCAGCGTTCCGTTTGTTTTTTTATCTGTCATAACCTATACTTCAACTATATTACCTACACCAAATTTGGTTTCAAGTTTCGTGATAAATATGGTCTTTACATCAGCATTAGAGCAATTTGATGCAGCCAATAACTTTAAAGAAGTTCTACGTATATCTACGGCTCTAAATGGCTCTTTGCCTGCATTATAAAGAACTAAGCTTTCGTATATATTAACATCGCATTCTGCGAGATATTTCTTAGTCGCTCCTGCATCTGGATTGTCTGTGTATTCAATTGACTTAACAACACATACTGCACCTGTTTCGACACTGGATCCGTCTTTTTTATTTAGTTCTGCGTTTATTTGTAAGATAAATTGTGGCATTTCGATCTAGTTTATATTTTGTCTATTTTATTCTTGCCCTTAGCCATAAGGTTCTTCCATACGCTATCGCTCATATATCCCACCACGCCACATATTAGGTTGGTGAATCCGGCAGGCACCAATCCAAGCTCAAAGAACCCCTTCATGATGAATATTGCCCCCAGAGCGCTTAAAATAGATATGGCGGTAGGAACAAGGTTGTCTTTCTGCCATTGCTCCCATGTGTGCTTGCCCTTCCCTTTCTGCCATAGCTGAAGCTTTACTAAGATGTGCAATGCGATGCCTATTAAAATTACTAAGTATTGTTCTAGCCCCAGCATAATTTATATTTTTTTAATTAAAAATAATTTAATTTACCGACCTAGACACCTCGTACCATGAAGTGCCATCAAAAACCAAATGAATGGCTGTGTCATCCGCACTTGTAAAAGCAGCAGACAAATCTATTGAATTGGCAGTATGTGTATTATCATCTACTAGTGTTATATTGGCGTCTACAAATATCATAATAATATATTGCCCTGATATTGCACCTGTGATAAAATCAACTGAATTGCCTCCGCCATCACCAGTAATTGCCATCACATTGGATGTAACAGCAAATGTAGTATCCCCTACACCCAAAGTTAAATTTCTTTTCGTGGTAGCAAAAATACTATCAACAATAACATTGCCCTGCACTTGCAAATGAGTCGCCCTTATTGTATCTGCGGAAAAATCAATAGGAATGTCATTTGATGTCCCTGTGCCAAACACCAATATAGTACCACTTGCATTGACTCTTGCAACCTGCCCTATTTTCTGAATTTCATCTAAATTAGGTCTTGCAAATACCACCTCTCCGGCTGCTGTATCAACATATACCGGATCGTTAGCACTAGCTGATGATGTATTTATAATCCCCATGGCTTCCCCTGATGTAATAACTTCCCCATTAGCATTATTCCCTATAGTAGTAGCCGTAAATCCTATTGCTGGCATCTTTGTTGGGTCATCTGCATCTGCCATCGCTATTGTTATTCTGGATTGTCCTACGTTGAACCCTGTAATATATACTGCTTTCCCTGCCGATATAGCACTTCCCGATACATTTCTAACTTCTAATATATCAGCATTAGCCCCTACTGCTGCCTGATTAGGATTAGCTACTACAGACCACGTAGTAGTTGATGTAGAATAAAGTAATGTCATGATCCCTAGTGGCTTAATTGTGCCAGACGCTCCATTCAAATGAATTGTAGAACCAGATAGTATCGATTCATCTTGAAGATCCACGGAAAATGCAGTAGACGAATTACGTATTAGTATTATTTGGCCCTGTTCCCCAGGCGCTATGCTAGGCGTTGAAGTCAATACGTAATCAGCGTCAGGCTGTATCTCTACGCAGCTAAATGATGAAATAATAGTCTCTGTAACTGCCAATATCGAATCTGTTCCTGCCGGAGAAACGGATAGTATCTGTGTTCTTGTGCTGTTGCTAACCGTAAAAGTGTCTGGGACAGTGATAGTTGTTCCATTCAATCCCCTGAGTGTATCAACAGTTATCTTCACAAAGCTAGAGTCCTTTACCTCAGTTAAAGAAGCTATGGTGTCTCCACCCAAAATGAATATCCCTTCAACGCCTAAAGTGTCTGCTACCTTGACATTGCCTTGAAAAAAAGGTGCTGTATAATTTTTCTTAACGTTAACCTGTGCCATAAGATCAAAGAAGAAAAAAAGTGCTAATACAAGAAATAATAATTTTTTCATGGTTTAATTTTTAAGCCGTATAAAAGAATGTGATCGTGGCATCTGTAATAGGCCCTCCTCCTGCAAGATTAACGTTAAAATCATTGGCATTAATTATGTTCCCTGTAGTAGCCACGAAGTCATTGCCATCTTTAACAGTATAATGCTCAATAACCTTATTTAATGCATGATTAACAGTATTGTCCCCATTATTAAGGGTTTGCGTTATAGTCTTAGATGCTGAAGTTCCTAAGCCAGAGGCAGATCTTATATCGCCTAAAAGCTCTACAACTGTTCTGCTGACTAATAGCAACCTGTCTTGGAGCTTGGTGTTTGACCTGGACCTTACTAGGGTTTGTGCCGAATTGTCCGGATTGGGATAGGCCTCAACTATTTCATGAACGCTTAACATCTCCGTGCTAGTCGATCCTTTTCTGATCGCAGGGACAGATACGCTTTCTTCGTCAACGAATGTATCTGCGAGCAATGCCGTTGATATAGTGGCAAAAGACTCTTGGACAAGTCGATTTTCTATGCGGTTGATCCCCTTAATTTCTATTTTGGTGTTGCCATTTTCATCCCTTACGACATCCATGAAGTCGCTATTATATAGCTTGGAAACGGGCGTTACATGCAAGTTCCCTTCGTATTGTGTTTCTGTTACCTGTATGATCATGCTCTTTTTTTTTATAAAGATATACAAATTAGACGGCAAATATAAATTAAGCCCCCTATTTATTTTCCAGCATATCTGTTACTGGAATCCACCTCCTATGATATTTGAAGGAGTACCCCTTTTTGGGGATGTATTTAACTTCATGCGTAGCTCCTGAAGGCTCATCCCAAAACAATTTATTTGTTTCCCTATCTCGCGTATATACAATGCCATCAACAATCTCTTCATCGCAATCGTCTATTATATTCATATAGCGTGCCCTTTCTTCTTGGGCGCCTTCTTCTTTTAATCGTCTTTCTGTATTTAGGTCCATAGACTTCCTGATATATTCAAGTTGCCTTGATACCCAATTCTTATAACCCTCTTCTGCAATCTTTTGAGCATCAGCATAAGCTGCTAGATTCCCTCCCCTCTCGACCTTGTGCACAGTCTTCTTGATATCCTGCTCGCCTGGGGCTACCAACAATACTCCTGCTACACCCATTATAAGCGCTACTATTGCATTTATTAATTTGCTGCCCCATTTCTCTATTAGTGGTGCATACCACGGTTTATTCTTAGTCATCTTTAAATACCTTAATATATACTATTAATACAAATATCCCTATAAGAAACAAGATCCAAAATACCTTCCCGGACCATATGAAGAACTTCTGCCAAAATCTTAACGTGCATATCACCTCGTTTGTTATCAGGCTCTTGTCATAGATGACCGCCCTATCCTTCATCTGGTAGCTTATGTGCAGCTTATCATCTATGTGTTGTTTAATCACTATTTTTACCAAGCTGTCCTCCCATACAAACGGTTTGGTTAAGATGCTCCTGTTGATATATACGTGGCGTATAGTGTCTCTTAGTTTCAAGAAGGTGGTGGAGTCCAATGACTCTTCGAACATCTCTATGACGTTATCCAGTACTTCTGTGGAGGTGTTTAGGTCTACCGTAGTGTCGCCTTGGAATCCTGGAATGAATATGGTGTCTTTGATCACCATAGTATCCCTCTTAACGATCGATGGATCTAGCTCAATGGCTTTGTTCAATTTCTTCTGCGCTCTTTTCTGGACACTACAGGCCAATAACAAGAAAGATAAAATGATTATTATCCATTTCATTTACCCTTAGATTTTTTCTTCCATTTTCTATAGCGTAGCATCACTAGCATTATTACTGCTGCAAACGTTCCTAACTTCACCATAATATCAAGAGCGGTATTAATACGTTCAAGATCAAGCCATTCAAATATCGTTTTGGGGCTAATCCATGCAAACACTGCTAATATTGTTGCTGTTCCATCTATAAAATATCCCTGTATCTTATCCATAATTAATAATATCTTTTTCTATCTCTAAAATGGCTGCTACATGTGCCTTGGCAATTAGGTCCTTGTATTTGTCTGACATCATTTTTTTGCATTCGTTTTCATTGGTAAAGAACCCGTTCTCTGTTAATATAGCAGGCATCCTGGTATGCACCAATATATAAAACCTAGCTTCTTTGTCGGGATCTCCATCAGAATTGTCTGAACGCATCTTAAAGCCTTCTAGCGTATCTTTTGCTTTATTGTAAAATATAGTGGCAATATTATCACTTTTTGTCTCTCCTGGGCTTGTAAAAACCTCATATCCACTAGCACCCTCCACGCCAGCAGCATTCCCATGAACACTTATTAATATAGAGGGCTTATCTATTTGGGCGTCCATTACATTGGCTCTCTTGCACCGCTCTGTTAACGATATATCCTCGCATTCAGGGACTAATATAGCATGACTAATATTATTTCCGATAAGAAGGACTTGCATCCTGTCTACAATGGCTCTATTGAACTCATGCTCAAATAGCTGACTGCCATCATTCCATACAGGAGAGCGCTTACCAGGTGTATCATCACCATGCCCATTATCTAATATCCATAAATACTTACTCACTTCTATTACGATATTCTTTGCTGAGAATAATAAACAACAACATCTCCTGTTGTAACAATAACTGATGTAAAATAGGCCCCATCAATAACGCCTGTATAATTTCTGGGTATTATCCATGTATCCGGATTAAGCGTAGCGCCTGTAACGTTGAGGTTGCCATCTCCTGTTCCTGAAACATTAACTGCGTTAGGATCCAATATGGCTCCCATAGCAGCAGCACTATTGATTTTTATGGCCAATATATTTTTATCTGTTGGCGCGTATGTTTCTCCCGCTTGTATTACGTGACTACCGTCTGCACCTGCTAATATATTAGCAGCAATGTTTCCTGAATATAAAGTCATTTTATCTTGTTTTTATGGTTAAATGTAATCATTTTATTTCACTTTATCCTTTAATTCATCTATGCTAAGCGAAGGGAAATCCCTGCTTAATCGAATTATCTTTTGCCCTCTTTCAAATTCTTTCTTTAGTTTATTGAACTTTTTCTTGTCTATAAGACCCTCAGCCTTTGCGTTGCGTAACGATATGCCAAATATGTCTTTCTGCTTATCGGTAAATTCCTTTGTCCATGATTTCTTTACCATGTCATATGCTATCTTCACATCTCTATATTCATGTGGACCTCCAACGAACTTTCTGTAGAATGGTATGTTTCTGGTCTCCGGCATTTCGCCCTTGGCCACGGTTACGCCCGTTCCTATAGTGTTTCCAATAAAACTACCCAATCCACCACCTACAAAATCAGTATAATGATCTATGAGTTCTGGAGAAATATCTAACTCTCCTTTTTCGGCAGCGGTACCTCCTGATATATCGTTAAGCCACTTTGCTACATCAACCTTCCACTGTTTGGTTCCACTAAAATAAAGAGTGTTTTCTGGTACTTCAGGTCTAAAGACAGGCTGCTCAGGCCTAATAGGGCCTCCAAACCAATTCTTGTTTTCCAGCCATTGAATAAGAGGATCAAAGAATGTAGGCGATACCGTTTGGGCAAAAGTACCGCTGCTTACAGGATTGAAGGCATCATCTACTGCTGTTAACAGTGCAGATACCACTTCTCCAGCATCTTTCTTGCCTTTCCACACATCATAGGTTATATCTCCCATGACCTTGAATATATTATATCCATAAGGGAGGGCTATTTTGGAATAGTTCCCATTAGGCATCATAATAATCAAGTTTCTGCTTTTAATATTGTCAGGGATCTTATCCCACTCTTCTTCATTGATATATGCATTCAGCATATTAAGAGCAAATGAACCCGCGGCAATACCTGCGGTTATCTTCCTGACCTTGGCGCTCTTTAGTGACTTAAATATTATTGTTGACCCCTGGATTCCAGCATTAGCAAATAGGTAAAGAGAATTAATCATCACTCCTAAGTTGCCCTTTTTGTTGAAGTTAACAGTAAGGTTTTTGGCTAGTTGTGCGGCTTTGGCTTTTGATATGCCTGAATCAAGGGCTGCTTGATATGCCGCTGTCCTGGATGCCATCTCCACCGTTGTATTTACCCTCTCAATATACTCCCCTACCGTATTCCATGCCTGCTCTAATTTGTCTCTTGTTTTATCGGAATTATAGAGATCCAAAGACTTCACCACATCATTGGCCTTGTCTTCTACGTTTTGCAGATCTAGCCATCCTACCTTGCCCCCTTGTTCTTTAAGGTCATTGGCTATATCTGCCCATTTAGTACCTGTGACACCCATCTCGGATTGCCATATACCTTTCATGGCTGGGGCTATATTCTTTAACAACTTCCTTTTTATACCTTTTTGCTCTGTGGCGCTTATATTTATCAAGGCAGTCTGTATATCTCGCTCAAAGTTAGTTATAACAAACTCTGGGTTAAGCATGGTGTTTACTGCCCTCAGATAATTATTCATACTATGAATAAGAGGTATAGCTCTTGTCGCGCCTAGATTCAGCATTGCTTTAGCTAATGCCTTATCTTTTATCTTGATAAATACTGGCTTCCCATTTTCTGATAATGGCAAGACGTCTCCCTCTCCCTTTTTTTCAGCATCTACTATCTTCCATACTTTAGGGTTAGGGTTGTTTCTTACGAGATCCAAGAACGTCTTGTCAACAAGATTCTTCTCTCCTTTTATTACTGTTTCGTTGTAATTAGATAATGCTTGGATAATAGGATTCACCCTTTCTTCAGCACCGTAGAAGTTAGAACCTTTTGCCTTGTATATATTCCTCCCCCTCACACTTAAGCCTTTTCCCCCGCCAGCTCCTTTTTCTTTCTCAAGTTCTGCGACTCTTAATGGCACATAATATTTATATTTTTTATTTAGCGCCTCCATGGTTTCGGCTGTCTCAAGATCGTAGTCGACAAGAGCTTTTTGATTTGCCATTATAACCTTGTCGCTAAACTCTTTTCTATACTTCTCGTATAATTCAGTTTTGCCATCTTTTTCTATAGCTTCTAATATTTCGGCAGCTTGTTCATTTGACATGCCACTACCATCTTCTATTATTTCAAAATCTGGATTCTTATTGTTTTGTATGTCATCAATGAGCCTATCCAAATATTTTACCTGGGCATCAATACCTTCTTTCTTTGCTATATCTCTTTCCTTCGTCAACTTTGCTATCTGCTTCTCAGCTATCTCTGTTCTTTCTGCCTGCACTGCCTGGTTACGTTCCGGAGCGTGCTTTGCATAAGGATACAATGCATACTCATTTAAATCTATCTTGTCATCCTTCATGCGCTCTAGCAAAGACTTCTCTTGCTTGGGCTTGGACCTTACTATCTCGCTCTCCTTCTTGTCTATTATCTCTTTGGTTTTGCCAACCATGAGCTCTACCTGCATATATACATCAAGCTTATCGGTAATTGACACGTCCGCTTTCCCCAAGGACTTTTGTAACTGGTTTATTCTATCGTACTTATCTTGAATCTCAGTGACAAATTTATCTCTCCACGTTTCATCATTTAACGTGAATCCAGTAGTATCATTAATTCTTTTGGTCTTTTCTTTTCCGCTGAAGTCTGTGGCTTTCTTGGCTTGTGCTTTAGTTTTGTGTATTACCGGTTCTACGGGTTCCTTTTTATCAATCTTTTCGTCTTCTGCAACAATCTTTTTAATCTTCTCCTCTTTTTGCTTAGGAGTGCCTACGCCTCTTTCTTCCTCAACTTTCTTTTCCACTTTCTTCTCAACCGGCTTTTTAACTTCTGAAGGCTTCTCTACCTTTACCTCAAATGTTTTTCCTTCTGATAACTTATCTGCGAACTCATCAATATGTTCTGGTTCGATATGTCCCTTCAGGGCTTCTTTAAGCTTCACTATGAAGTCTTCGGCTGATATGACGCCTCTCTCCAGTATCCCTTCAGCTATATTGGATACGGCTTTAAACACATCAGGTTTGTTCATTGGGTTCTCTCCAACAACAAACTTAGTAGCACCCAATATATTTGCTAGGTCATCTATCCCCTGAGATATCTTAATGTTGGCCTTCTCAACCCTTTCTTCTTTTGTAGGCTTGACCTCTTCTGCAACCTCCTCTTTAAGCACAGTGCCCTCGCCTCCTGTTCCTTCAGTAGCTATGACCGTACCCCCTTCTTCGGGGATACCCAAACGCTCTGTCTCAAGCTTAAATGTTTCTTCTGTTATGCGAGTCTTCTCGCCATCAACGGTTTTAAAGAACCCTTGCTCATCTTTCCCGTACTCTAACGTTGTTTCTTTTTCTTCGATAATCCGGCCTTCGACATCGCGATCGCCACGGCCTGCTTCGGTGGGTACTTCTCCCTTCTTAGCCTCGATATGTTCCGGCTTACGACCCTCTTCGATCTCCCTTTTTCTAGTGGCATCTTCTTCTTTTTTAGTTTCTAATGAATTTATTTGCTCATCCATAGCCTCCTTGGAAGCATCTGTCAGATTTTTATCTTTTAAAGCTTTTTTAAGCTCTTCGATATTCTTTTTGTCCCTTTCCTCCCTGAACTCATCTAATGAGTTCTGCTGCGCTGTGTCCCTTTTATCAGTTATCTCATCATCGATGTTGCTGATCTGCTCCCTTATGGCTGCTCTGCCCTCCTTGTTGATCTTGTCATTTGTTACCAGATCCTTTTCTAAGGCGGTTTTTTGCTTTTGCAAATCAACGATTTCGGGATCTGTGTCATCAGGCGTTATGAACTCATCTTCTCTGCCTTCAAGCTCAGATATTTCTTTTTCTATCTGATCTCTTGTATTTTCTAAGTCTGCAATCTGTTCTTCTGTCAGGCCTGGTTCTTTAAGCTTTCTGTTTACAGCTCCACCTATACCACCCAATAATGCCCCTATCATAAACCCAACAGTAGCAGCATCTTCCACGCCTGCTAAAAGCTCTCTTGTTTTATCGTATGTATCTCCTGCCACCCAGTTTGTAGCTATTGTTTGCCCTATCTCTTGTACCATCTCCTCAACGCCACCTATCGTTCCTTTCACTAGTGGATGGTTCTTGTCTAATCCGCCAATCCACTTAGAGACGCCACCCTTGCTTACTTTGTTTATACGTGTCATGGCTCTTGCGAAAGGAAGGCTCTCACTAGCACCAATAACTAAATTTCTTGTAAATACTTCGAATGCCTCTTCATCGTTTAAGCCACTTATCTTAGCGTTTTTGAACTCGTCTGCTGCCTGTGATGTAGACGCAAGCACCGTCGCTCCACCAGGCGTCACCGCAATTGTTTTTGGAAGCTTCCTGGCTACTATTTTTGGCGACATAGAAGCTAAAGCCTTTGTGCTTATCTTTAATCCTTTCGCCCCTAAGCCGCCCACTGCCATAGACCCCACAAATCCTATCCCTGAAGCAAATTGAGATACGAACTCGTCTTGCCATTCTGGATTGGTCGGGAACATCTCTTTAGCTGTAGTTGCCATCCATTCTCCCAGCTTATATGTAGCAAGGCTTGTTACGTCTCTATCTTTATAATCCTCATCTCCTAGTTTTGTTGCTGTCCATTTTGATAATATGGCTATTGATTTTGGTAGGCCGGAGAATGCGGTTAGGAATGTCTGCATGGTATTGTTGATAGCATTGGCAGCCTTATCTGGTAAAGCTGGCGCTCCTAGTAAAGCGCCCCTCGTGGCCTGCTGATCAAAGAATTGCTTCTGCTCGGTCTTCTCCTCTTCTGTCAGCTCCCTTTTCTCTGGCTTTGCGAACTTTGCTTGTTCCGCCTCGTCAAACTCCCTCAGTATTGTTTTTGTGCGGGCGAAGTCCTGCTCTGTCATTACAGGGATCTTCTTGATAGGTACTATCTCGTCTTCCTCGGGTACTTCTTCGAACTCTTTGGGTATTATTGGCTGTTTGACGGCAGTCGTAGCAGACTCCTCAGTGAATGGAGTGAATGGGTCGAACGGAAATTCGCCATCCCCAGATTGAAAGGCTGAATCCTCTTTTTTTTTTACCACTGGCACCTCCCCTTCTGAGGCAAATGACTTGTTGGGGTCGAATTGTGGAGTATCGGATTGCGCCTCTTCGACTACGTCAAAGGACTTATTAGGATCGAATGCTTTGTTTTCGTCTGCCATAACTATTTTGCTGGTCCTATAAATTCAGATTCTCCCGTATCGGCATTATACCAATACAAATCTCCGCCTTGTGTTACCTTTTTCCATCCCGCGCCTCTTGTACTTGGCGTGCCTGGTGTTATTAGGTATTTATCTTTGTTTTGGTTAATCAATATATTTCGTATCTGATTGTGTGCTGCTGAGTCTTCAAGGTTTATCTCAACTATATCATCATTTAATCTAAATCTTAATATATCTGGCTCCCTAGTAAATTTTATATTCGTAATGCCAGGAGTCGCTTCTAATAACTTTGTTGCTGGAGTTTCTGCAAATTCAAAAAATGGCGCCTTCCGACTTGGGTCAAACGATTTTCTTATGATATCTACGTCCCTATTTACCTTATCAAAGTCCACATTCCTTTCTGGTGCTTCACGCCTGGACACAAATCCTCCTTGTGCCTGCTCTCTCCTTGTGAAATCCTCTTCGTTTATTCTGGTACCCTGTATTTCATTTAATAAGTTGTTTATCTCTCCGATTCCTCCGCCAGCTTCTTCTTTGATGTCAATAGACCTGGTTTCTCTAGTACGGTCTTTTGTTTCCCAGGTATATGTTACTAGTCCTCTATCCGGATCAAACTCAACATCCACTATCCTGCCTTCTCTGAACTTGCCTTTAAGGCCACTAAGGCTATCTGGATCTCCTTTCTGTATTCCATCAATAAGCTCTACCCTTGCAAATACATCTTCATCTGTTGCTCCTCGTGCTGTCTGTTTTTTGGTAAGCGTTTTCTTAAATGACTTGCTGATCTTAGGCGTTTGGAAATCTATGATTTGCTGTGCGCCAAGAGATAGTTCTGGGTTCTCTGATGCAAATTCTTTCAGTCCACCCTTGAGTTCATTTCCAGGAGTGATAATCAAGGTGTTAATAGCATCTTCATCATTATGTATCCTGGAAAATGCTGGGTCGCCAAGAATCATGGTTCTGACCTCGTCGTAAACAGATCCTGCAAATTTATTGTGTTGATAACTCTCTATGTCATTTTGGGCACTAGCAAAGATCCTTTTCTTGTCCAAGTTCGTGCCAGTAATAGACTCTACCGCTCCTCCCTCGACTTCCTTTGCCGTTCCGAACTTGTTGACAAAGTTATCAATGACCTTATCATCCCCATAATGCTTCCTCCAGTCAACAGCAACGGGGGTTAGTACAGGAACCTCAGCATCTAGCCTCTGCGACAAGGGCATGTTCTTGTAGTCTTCTAAAGCCTTTAGTGATTTCTCATCGTATTGGTCTGGGTTTTTTACATACTCTTCCAGGCTATTATTGAATAGATCTTGTTGTTGTCCTGAATACTTATTGGCAGCCGCAAATTCGGCAACGCCACCTTGGAGCCGAAGCATATTGTTCCATCCTGCTTCAGTAGACACGTCATAGGCGCCTTCGCCATCTCTTGCCATTGTTTCTGTTATATCTCTCCTAAGAGCAGCATGTCCACCTTTCAAGGCGTTTCTATCCTGGGCCCATCCCCCTATTTTGGAGTTGTCAAGGAGCTTCATGGCCATTCCGATACCCGCCATTCTTTTCTTCTCCGCAGTTGCCTGCTTCTTCTTCTCGTCAGCCACGGCTCTCTGCAGCGCATCAGAGGGAGCGATACCTTTCGTCCCTATAATCTGTGCAAGACCGCTTCCTTCCCTGCCTTCAAATACTTGACCTAATGGATCCGCCATTACCGTTGTTTAGACCACTCTGCAAATGTAAGTGTGGTTGCTCCTGATTTAAATGCTTTTTGATATTGAGTTCTTAGCCCCCCTTGTGCTGCTGTTGCAACTCCGGCAACGCCAGCGCCTTGCGTTCCAACTCCTGTAGGAGTGCCCGTTGCTCGTGAAGCTTCTGCTCCTGCTCCCAATATGTCAGATACTCCTGAAGTGATGTTTTGTATCCCTGCTCCTAGTAGTGCTGACTTCGTTGCTGCTTTCTCTCTAAATGGCTGAAACTTATTTATCTCAAATTCTCTTCTTGACTCCTCTGCTCCCAATAGCAATGCTTGATCTGCCTCTGATTGCCTACGTTCTCTGCTTTGTGCCGCTCGTCCTGCTATGTCTCTTTGTCCCGACAACTGTGTCCTGGCTGCTCTGCTCACTGCGCTAAGCGTAGAGAAAGAATCTCCGCCAAGCTCCCTTGCCTGCTCTATCTGCCTGTCTAGCAATTGGTTCAGCCTCTCTTCGTCCTGATCCTGCCCTGGGTATCTAACGCCTCCTGCCGAGGCCTCCTTCCTTTCTATTAGTCTTTTTAGCTCTTCTGGCCTTTCGTATTTGGGGCGTATAGGTTTCATTCTGGCGCCTTTGATAGACTGAAAAGCCCCTACTCCCGCTTTCACTAGCCCTGTACCCGCAGAGGCCAATGCAGCAATTGTAATAGGGTCTATATATGATACAATGGCTTTTGGGAAAAAGAGGGTGATAATGTTTCTTAAATCCATATTTTACTTTTTACAAGATGTACCATCCAGGTTATTTATAATCTTAGTGTATAAATAAGTAACTCCTGAACTTATTAATCCAAATATAATCATTATATGCGAGCAATCTTGGGAATTTATATAATATAGTATCATGCCTCCCCAAAAAGAAAAGCACAGCTCGCAGTTAAGAACACCAACAACAAACTTGGTTAGTTTCCCTATTGTTTTAAGTAAATATTTAGTCTTCCTGGGTCTTCTTGCCCAGTTATCGGCTTTGCTGACGGCCTCACGAAATGGGCGAAACATCCCAGAACGAACGACTATCATTGTCAATCCGACCGTTGCAAATATAAATATGCTTAGTTCTGTCATTTTTTTGATCTTTCACTTGAGATTAACATAATGTTTATTGCATACAAGACCGTTTCTGCGGTATTGTCGTTTACCATTAAGAAGTTCGCACTGTGCCCGCGCATGGCAGCGCCATTCAGCAATGCCGTATCCTGATTGGCAAATCCTGGAGAATTGCTGTCTCTTAATATATCGGCATAAAATACGCCTTCTTTCTCCCTGAATCGTTCCTTCACTATTTCAGACGTTTGTCCACTAGGCGTTGATATCTTTTCGGCAAACCATGGATCATTCGATTCTATACTGACAGCCTGGAATATCTTTACCTTGCCTGTGAACATGCTTGATATGACCTCCATCTTGCTAGTAAACTGTGTACCGTAGAAGTTATTCCTGATATCATTATCTTCATGTATCCACAATTTCCCATCCTTAAATGTTAATAGTTTCAACCCTACCCTGCTTATGCTTTCTGGCAGGAACGAATAAAACGATGTCCATCTGATCAGCCGCTCGCTAAAGGCAATTGTCTGTGCCACTTTCAATGTAGTCCCTACCTGCTCGGCTGCAACAAACCCTACGGTCTCTAACCCCAATGGGACATCTAGTTCTACTACTTGTGTTGGTGCTGCTGCGGTTCCTCCTCCTCCGAGGCCACCAGATACATCTGACAATACAATGCCTCCAACACCACCGGCTTGTTCTGATGGACCTGTATCGCCACCGTCAAATATCAATACGTCTTCTGGTATCGCCACCTCTTCTTTAACTTCTTCAAAGGCAATAATGAGTTCGTCATTATCCGGATCGTATTTCCCCAGGACATTTTTTGTCTTGGCGTTCTCGAGCCTAATAAGGTCAATACTTGTATCTAAAAAGAAGTTCTTCATCTTATTCTGAGAAACCTCCTCCAACCCATTAATAGAATACCTGAATATAGCACCCTTGTTCATATCGTAGGCCCATATATGCCCTTTGTATTCGTCTACCGATTCTGGGTTTATGGTGCCTGTCTTCCCTTTGAGCGCCCTGAACGAACCTATTATGTCTGTTGTGGCAATTATCTCATTGCTGCCGCTTTGCTTCCTTAATAAAGCTTCTTCTATGTAAATAGATACCCATCTAAACTCATGGATAGCGATCAGCACGTTTTCTGCCAATACCAACTTATTAACATCTCCATATTCTTTAGGCAGTTGCTGTGCGTCAAGTCCATCAAAAGAACTTAGGTTATTAACATTTGTCTCTGGGAGCAATCGACCGCCAAACCTAATTATTGTGTTTCGTCTTATCTGCCTGGAATCTGGGTTCTCTATCTGCAGCCTTCCTATGGATTGGAAGTTAGAGATAAAGAAATCTGATACCGAAGCATCATCTATCGATACTATTTTATCCCCTTGTCCTTCCAATGGAATCTGTCTTTGTCGGTAGTATGCATCTCCTGTTTTGAATATCCCTGTTGCTGGTTGTTCCAAATCCCCATTGCCTTTAAATATTTGATTCTGGCTCGAACCAAGATGAACTCTTCTGCCTACTTCATTGATCCCAATTCTATAGCACTCATCTATCTCAAAATACTGCTTTATATTACTTTGTAGCTTAGGATCATATACCTCTATGAGCGTTCCTGGCTCTAAATTTGCAAGTTCTGATCTAAACTTAACAATTATATCACCTGTTGCCCCTACTATCTTCTCATCGATGTAAGTGGTGAAGAACTGGTTGCCTTCATCCTTTATGAATCTGACTCTCCATCCCACTTCAGGAGTAAACGAAACAGTGCTATCCTCATTATTAGTATTAAATTTAGCTAGGCTTGCTATAATACCTATACTAATCTTGGTGCTTTGCTCTACTGTTGTATTAACGTTGTTTTCATCTATGAATCTAACAGTATCTATAACCCATTGTATATAGCTATTTATACCCAAGTTCTTCGTTCTCACCCATTGATAATGGGTAGCCCATGGTGGTGGCTCATGCTTTATCTGCCATGATATTATAGGGCTCCCAAAAGGGTTTATATTCCCTGTATCTGGATCCGGCTCTGTATAGAATGGTATCTTTAATATTATATCGTCAGAGGTGTTTGCAACGTCTTGCCTGTTCGCTCTATCGAAATACACGATGCCGAATTGCCCATCCCACCCTCTCTTCATAGCATTGGTTCCAAGTAATACAAATGATATGACAGTTATTGATCCGAACGGTTTGGGGTTCTCGAAATTGAACTGCCCCAACAATGTACCCAAGCTTATGGTGCCCATGGGTACTGCAGCTAATCTCTGTATGATGTCGTCAGAGAATATCAGATTTCCTGTTCTTGTCTTGGCGCCCGTCTTTGAGTTTCCATACACAACAACTTCAAATTCTCCACCAGATCTTGTCTGTGCCACATCTCCTTCACTTGCTATGACGCTTATTGATTCTATGCCATCGCCAGTATTAACGTCCACTACTGTTCCTTCAAGGACTGTCCTGACAGTATCTAATGAACCCGTTACCCCTGCCCTGGCTATTATCTGGAATAGGTCTTGTCCCGTTCCTGTATTTTGGTATTGTGACCCATCGGCTAAGAAGAACGATGCTTGCATATCTATACCTTGTACCGTAACCTTATTAAGTATCAAGCGCGCAAGGTCAAAGGTAATGTCTGCTATAAAGAAATGTCCATTATGGTCTGAGAACACTCTTTTGCTTGCCCATTCAATAGCCATATCTCCAAGGACAGTATTGCCCCTAAATACATTTGACGGAGTCTTTAGCCCTATCTCCGCATATTCTATCCTTTGATCTTGAAGAGCTTCGATATCATTCTTTAAACTTGGCTTGTCCTTATCTACCACTGTTCCTGTCACTATTCTCACTCCTAATAAGGGAACGGGATTGGAGAGGTCTGCTATTTCTATTTTGATGCCTTCTATATCTTTATCTACGACAATTTCTATCTCTTTTATATTGGCCGTAGGAGCCGTCTCCTGCCTCTTTATCCTTATCACATTGGCGCTGGTCTTTTGGTATGACCGAGTTGTGCTGTTGAGATCCGCCTCTGTCGTCAAATTAGAAGCCACCCTAAGTACGTAGCGACCTTTGGGAACATTTTCTATGGTAAACTCGCTCCATACCCTTGTCAAGGGAACTTCAAAAATTGATATTGAAGCCTCCACCTCTTCTACTGTAGGGTCTTTTAGCCTCATGTGCCCTCTTATCGTCCTCTTCTTGGATCCTTTATCTGAATTAAATACCCCTTTTGCTCCCTGGATGGAAGAGTCTACGACACGCTGCTCTGATATGGTGTAATGATCTGTGCCTGCCAGGTACGGCACGAAGCCTCCCAGCTCCAACGTCTGTCCGAATCTCGCTATATTGTTATCCACATTAAGCGTACCAAAACCTCCATATACTATGCCGTCACCATCACCCTGATTGTGTATAGGCTGGTGAAACGCAGAGCCCTTTCCACTATCGGTGCCAACTCCCACAAAAGGGCTTCGTATCTGTATGGTGCCTTTAATTGTAAATGTCTCCAGCTCCTCATTGGGTTTGTTGTATGCCACATCTAACGATGCATCTACGCATGTAGAGTCGTACCCTTCCAATGTGTTGGAATAAAACATTCTGCTTTTAGCGAGCTCCTGTGCATTAGCTAGTAATGGTACTGCATCGAAATGCTTTAGTGCTATCTCGTCTGCAATAGTACCGTAGGACCCATCGTTGTAAAAGTTAAATATATTGCTATCAATGCCAAATTGATGCTGCTCAAGCACTGTTATTGATTTCCACGAACTTATATTCCCTTCCCTGACAAATAGTTCAACCTTTTTAATAAGTCCATTATGCAGCCTCTCATCGGAAAAGTCTATTTCTATACGGTTGGATCTGCCTATGGGCACTGTTCTGTTATCCCGAGAGATAAATATAAGCTCAGAATAGGGGCTGAAGGGCGTTTTTTCATTATCATCGTAAATATATCCTACGGCAAATTGAAATGTCTTGTCTAATAGATAGTTTATATTCCTTGTTGAATCATCGACAATCCTTGCCGTGGGCGCACACCTGGGCGTATGCTTTGCTACATCCAGCACTTGCTGCGTTATCTCGCTATAATAATTTTGTGGTACGATTATTGACTCTGAGTCTACGGCTAATGCGGTTACGGAAATATTAAATCCCCCCTCATTCTTAAACTCTATCTCTATGAAGTTCCCACAAGAAGTAGCTACGGCCTGGTTCCTGAACTGCTGTAGCCCATTTAACTCCTTAGCCATATTCTTAGATCCTCCTGCAAGATTCTCTTTAAATACTATCACCCCTCCAATGCTTTGGTCGAACACCACGTCGCCATCGGGATTTGTTAGCTTGAATTGATATAGTATGGATGTGCTCTTTGCCCACAGGTCGTCTTCATTAACTCCGAAGTACACATTAGCCTGCCGCTGTTTGTTTGTCTTGGCTTTTTCTACATTTATTTTTCTGGGCGGATTTATCGTATCGCTCCAATACAACAATCCTTCTATAAGGTTTATATTGTGTACTATCTGTCCGCTATTGAGATTAAGCAGGCTAGATGCCAATATAGGTTCTATCTTGTTTGTATCGGGTGAATACTTCAGTATCTGGTGGTTGCCGGAACTATTGTGCACGAAGTAGTACATGGCCTGGTTGGCCTCGTCTTCATACTCTCCTCGTACCGTATTTATCCCAGATGGTAGCGTGAACTCTACAAGAGTATTACCTTTAATATTCTCCACGGCGCCAACATTATTGTCGTCAGAGCTACCGGTTCGTACGTTTAGGGCAAAGCGATACTCATTGGATTCTAAAACCCTGTCTTCATCGTCTTGATTAAGCCCTAATATTGGCCGTTTCTCCTCTAAAAATCCCATTATCTTTTAGGGCTTTGCGTGTATGTAGAATATACAGCGTCAAAATATTCGTCTTTCGTAAAGCTAAGCTCCAATTTCCTTAACTTCTGATATTCTATGTAATAAAGCTCTTGTCTTCTTTGTTTTATGTTCAACGGAAGTTCGCCGTTGAACTCTATTAGCTGCCAATGTATATAAGCCTTCAAACAAGGTATTACCTGTCTGTCGATTACCGTCTCCCCGCCTTTATCAACACCACTTGATAAATATTCTAATATTATCTCCGTAATAGGTAGCGTAGTAGAAAGGCTTATCGATGAATCAAACAATATCTGTCTTCGCTCCCTGTCTACCCTATAGCTGGAATCTGTCTGCCCGCCTGTAGCGCCATATAGCTCACCTACGTATCTGCCATTCCTGTAATGCGGCGCATAATAATAACCATACGAAGGATATAGGAATATGTTCTCGTCTATATTGCAACCCCTTTCGTTATTGTTGAGAGGGATTCCACATTCATCACTCTTGCGTGCCAGCATAAGGTCTTCATTTAATCCTAGCGTGACGAATTTACCACCATTGTCATATCCTATCTTGCTATATTTAATATAGTCAGATGGAAGATCCACTATACCTTGCGTATTTATCGGTAGATACGCTACTTTAACTCCCTGCAACGTATATAAGCTCAGATCAGTAAGTCCATTAATAGCATATTGCAGGTATTTATCTGCCTGGTGCATAGTGGGGTCATCAAGGTCTAACATGACTTGCTGCACCACATAATTTAAACTGACGTATCCTAAGCTATCCATTTGGGTTCGAATCGTTTTCTTTATCTTGTTTTGTTGTCTTCGGTTCTTTCAAGATCGCCACAACCCTTTCCAGCATAACGTTTTCTAAGTTTGCAGGTATTGGTATTGGCTGATCTTCTGGTAAATTGGTAATAGAGCTGACCATCTTTATCAACACTTTATCCACATCTTTATCCACATCTATATAATATATCCTGTCTGCTTCAACGTAATATTTAGCGCTCTTAAATGCAAATGTCTCAAGTAATGACCTGGTAGATATTGCTCCGTTAGGTACCAATGAGAATGAATTGCGCTGTCCCTTCATAGCCGATACCTGCCTAATGCCCAGGTTATCTTTAAGGGATATTACCGGTGTTGGGAGTTCTGAAAACCTTTCGTCTCTGTCGGCATCCAATGAGATACTCACATTCGCAAAGGACGATACAAAGTCTCCGTTCAGGTCAAAATGATTGTGCTTGGCATTCCTATCAAAAGCCTCTTCTATCAAAGCATTCCTCACAAATTCGGCTACCTTCCATATAATGCCTGGGTGAAACTTATCTTCGGTAGAAGGGTCGCCCGCACCCATGAGATCGGTAACTAACTCATTAAATTCTCCTCTTGTTACAGCCATTACTGCCCTTGTTGTTTATATAATTTAGCCCATTCATCTAACGGTATCTCCCTGATATTGATTCCTATATAATCTAATATAATGGCTGATAAGTCATCAGTCACTATCTCATTCCATTCAAAATTAGTACTCTGTGCAGCATCATATAGCTCTATTGTATTTACTATATTAAATCCCCATACAGGATCTGCTGGCAATCTCAAGTAAATAAATTCTACTTCTCCCAGGTCTGCCGGTGCGAACTCAACAAATGTATTGTTGAAATTGCATATCGGATAATCATTGGTAGGTGCTTTAAGGCTGCTACGCTTCCTGCCTGTGAACTTATCGTCATCAACAGTCTCTACTTCTGAGAACGTCACCGTAGGATTTCCTGTGGCGTTATTTACTACCTTCCTGAAGTTTATAGCTAACTTATGCACGTAGTCGTTGGGCAATATCATCTTGCCCGCAGAGTCTACCATTATCGTTACTGTCGTCTTGAATACTCTCAGGTCGTCTTTTATCTTCTGCGTCACCTCATATCCTTGCGATGGTATTGGGCGTCCTGGCTGATACTCCTCTGGCAACCCATATCTTCGCTTAAACAAAGATATATTAGCCCTGCGTGCCGCCAAGTTAAACTCATTGGGACTAACAGATCCTGACTGCACTTTATTAGATATAAAGTCTACAAATTGCTTTACCTCGTTAATATCAACCATTAAGCCTTACGTTGTACGTGAATAGTTACTAATGCTTTTCCTCCTGGTGTCGTTTTAGATGTTGTGAACTTAACCGGTTGCCCTGCCAATATTTCTGTATTGGTTGTCGGAATATCGGTTTGCTGATCTCCAAAAGCCGCTCCTGCCGAATGGCACAACAATCCATCTGCCATGTTACCCGTATTGTTAGCAAACTGTATCTTGGCTTGATCCGTTGCTGCTACCTGTAGTGTTACTCTTGAAAATATGCCTATGACATCACACTTGTAGGGTATTACAACTTGATATTCACCAAGCTCGCCTGTCTCCCAGCTTACATTGGAAGTGAACACTTCTTTCTTCTCATCCGCTCCCAGCTTGGCTACCGTTATGGAGAGATCGGCTATTTTAGGTCCTGTTACATTGTCATCTAATATCTTAGCTGTCTCAACTGCACTATCTTTTATATGCTCCGTATCAATGGCCCTGTTGGCATCTACTGCTGCATCATTCGCTATTTTAGCACCTGTAACTGCCTTGTCTTCCAATTTTGCCGTAGCAATAAGCTCATCGATCTGGAAGTCATAGTATTTAGTTACATTCCATGCACTTGCATCGGTATTAAGAATAGCTTCAAAGATCACTCCTCCTTGTAGGGCTTCCTGATCTGTTAGCGTCACACCAAATATGATCACATCGCCTGCGCCACTAGTATCTACTCCTGCGGCACTGTATTTAACGGTGAGCTTCTGCCCGTCTTGTGCCGTTCCTGCTGCCGGTAGTGCTATCTCGAAATTAGCTCCTATTGCACCAGGGCTCGCGTGTATTACATTTGTCCATGAAGGCGATAGGGGAGATACCGCTGATAATGTCACTGTTGCTGGCAATGCAAATGTATCTATATCTAGTTCTTGTGTTCCTGCCTCTAATGGGAATCCTTCGGTAACAAATGCTAAAGCATCTATAGATATAGCAGGAGATCTCCACATCTCATGCCACAACGTTCCATTTACGCTGTCCTCTACAAGTCTCAATACTATCACATTCTCTTTGCTGCCTGTGCTGAATGGCACCTCCCCTGTCAGTTTTATTGTTCCAAGAGATACAGATGTGTCTGTCAAGGTAACTACTCGGGTTACATCTATTCCTGAGACAATTAATATATCTCCTAAGACATAGTCTCCTATATCAATGCTATCCAGGTCATCCGTTCCTGCTGCTGCCTCTGTATCTACGTTGAGGTGCATGATAGATAATGTTCGTGTAGGGGCTACTGTACCAACAGATATAACTACATCTTCAGAGTCTATCCTGTGCTGGAGGCCTCTCATTATAAGGTCGTCTGTTATTTCTGTTGCTCCGGTAATATCGCCTTGGGGAGCGCCTGCAGAAGCATTGATATGATATCTACGGCCATTTATTGTGCTATTTACTCCTGATCCATCTTGTCCTCCTGCAACATTCACTTTCGTAGCAGTTGTCGCTCCATCAAATGCTATAGCTACTACATCACCGTTCACAGATGACCCCAAGCTTGATGGGGCTATCAATAATATCTTGGCTCCTACTGCTACTGCTTTGTAATCACCTCCAGATACCGGTATGTGATCATTTACCGCTGTTGCTATGTCTTGTGCTGTCTGCTCTTCGTCTCCTACCGTATTGGCCACCGAACCGCTAATTTGCGCCACGCCATCAATGGTAAGCCCAGTAGTATTGTCTGCTGCTGCAGAAGTAATGGTGACACTACCTATGGCATTAATATCTGCCGCCACCGGAGCCCTTGCTAGAGCATTGTTTTTAATCTGATCAACGCCCGTAGAGGTGTTTGGTATGTTAGATAGTACTACATTATTAAGATCGGTGATATAGAGTAATCCTACTCCGCTTCCGAATTGTTCTATATTAGGCATATTATTAAGCTGTTAGTGTTAATGAAATCTCTATTTTTGTAAACTGATCAATAAGCGCTTGATTAGATACTTGCTCTCCATCTCCCTTTGCAAATCTTATCTGCATCGTTCCGGCCGCATAGTCAATGTTGACCACCTTTGCAACCAAGTCAATCCATGAGTCGCAGTCATAATCTGCACCAGCCTGATCAACTAATTTTGTGACCTGTACTGATGGCTTTATATCTAATCCTGCCCCTCCGCTTGAATCGTCATAAGCAGATACCGTCCAGCAATTATTTCTTGGTGCCCACGTTCCGAATCCACCTCCTGTATTGTCTGAGGCTACTGTAGGTTTCTGTAGCAAGGCGCCATATAAAGTGTCCTTATCTACTACTACTGCCGGTAGCAATGATGGAGCAAGAGTTATCTCTACCCTTTGCCCTGCAATACTTGGTATTGTCTGCCCTCCTACTGATAGGTCAAATGTCTTTATATCGTTTGCATCTGTAGTAGTGACAACAGCAACGCTTGCATCAGCAGATGTTACGTCATAATCTGAATTAAGGCCACCTAGCTTCGTAAAAAGAACCTGGTCAAAACAAACCGTATATGTAGTTGTATCTCCAACGGTATTTGCTGTTACCGTAAGTGCTGTGTTGGTTCCACAGACAGCTACTACGGAAGTTGACCCTGGACTGCCAACACATATTGGCAGTACGACTGTTGGGACTTCGCTGTCCTCGCACGCGCAAGTAAGGTCGCATTCAGTGAACTCCAACACTGCGTTAAAGAAAGTCTCTGCAAGGTCGTTTTTGCCACACTCAACAGAGTTTCTAAACATAAATGCATTTATGATGGCTGGGTTTAACTGTTCGTCTAATATCCTATCTGCTTCAATAGGATTAGAAGTTCTCTTAGCCAACCAATTCTTTGTAACCGATTCCAGGCAACATTGTATCTGGCATAGATTTAGATCTGTCTTCACCTCTCTCTCGCTGGTGCCAGTGATAGTATCTTCTAGCTTAAGGGCATCTGTCTGCGTGACGGTGATATCTGTGTCTATCTCTCCGGTCCATGTTTTTGTGACTAATGAGCCTGCCGTGATGACCTGTGTGGATCCCACGGTATCTGATAACCCAGATCCTGGGGGTGGGTGCAACGTGTGCGTTCTGGTATCTATAACCGATCCTGCTGGATAAGGCGTATTGTCTGTGCTTGTGATTGTAGCGCAGAAATAGTCTATCGTAATATCTATATCGGCTGTTGGTTGTTCGTAGGTATTGTCATAGGTAAATGACTTGACATATGTGCCAGCCTGTACCGCTCCGCCTACCTGTATGCTGTAGGTAATTACGTATTTGCCCTTTAAGACATCTCCGTTAGCGTCTAATGGCAGATTTACCGCACTAAATATCAGCGATGCATCTGCATCTATGTCGGGAGTCCCGAAATCCGTATTGTTATGTAGAGTAGCTCCTGTTGGATCCACCACCTTGAATATACCATCAACATCGGCTAAGGCAATGCCTTCTGCAGCATAGTCTGTGTCGTCCTCGAACTTAAAGTTCGGGGGTACGCCAGTAAGCTGAAAAGTTGTTTCAATTGAAAGAGCGTTTAGTATTGCCATCTTTTTATTCTTTTTTAAAAATATGTAAATTAGATGGTAAACAGAAGCTAAGCCCCTTCAATACAAGTCTCTTACGCTAATTCCTTCTTATTTACCTTTTTTCTTTCTGCTACCAATTCTTCTATCAAACTTATACTATCGCTCTGATCTACCTCACGAAGATATGTGACGAGCCTATCGTTCTTGTTCTCTCCAGGTCTAACCAAACATAATCTTATTTCCTTGCCATCATGCCCTATAATGTTCCAAGAGGCAGCGTCCTGTGTCGCTTTATAGACTATAATATTTTGGTCGCAAGCATCTTGTATCAACGCCCTGATCTCCATATCTGGACCTAATTGCTTCTTCTCTAAAAATAGACTCGGGTTTCCCTGCACCTTTTTCTCAAGAGATTCTTTTACCTGATCGATACCCTGTGCGTCAACATTGGGGATTCCATAGGTCTTAGACACTTGTCTGATGACATCATCTGATAACCCCTCTTCGCCCCATATGAGGTTGTTCACTGCCGCCAGTTGTTTTTTCTTAGAAGCCCTTTCTGTTGCCTCTGTCTTGCGATCTTCGAGATAAAATATAGCCTTCTTTGAAGGGTCCAGGTTTTTGTTTAGAGCCCTTCTGCTATTTTTTAAAAGGAACATAAACAAATCTGGCTGATCTTCCTTGACAGTCAAATATCCTTTTTCGTTAAAGACCAAGAAATTAGGCGCATATATCATCTCATCTTTTCTGCCGTGTCTTTTGGTTGTATAGTATCGGTAGTAATTTGTTTCCCCGTCTTCATATATACTATAAAACGCTTCTATCCTCACGCTTCTTGGAGGGAGAGTGCGTTTATTTAGTTTGTCATATTTGAAATACCTGGGGACTAATTTGAAAACCGCTAAGCGGCTCCTCGTAAAATGTGCAAGTTCTTTCTTGTACATCTTCCCAATCTTCTGTATTGCTTCATCATTCTTTTCTAACATATCTTAATGTTTTTTAGAATATATAAAAATATTCCCTCCCCAAAATATGGGGAGGGAGTTAGGATTAGTTTTTCTTTAACAACAACATTTGGTTCCCAGCCATATAGTGGGCACCTATGTTTGTTCTTAAGTTCAAGTTGTGAAGGTCTGTTGATAATACTTTAAGACCAGTACCTGCACCAGATACATTCCACACTTCCATCATTCTATTATAAGGTCCCAATTGCTTGTATCGGTATCCTATCCTAGAAAGAGATTTGCCTGAACTAGCATCTTTCTTTTCTCCTAGAGGAACTAAGATTCCTAAACCGATCTCATTGTAACCGGAAGCACCCCATAATTTAGGATTAGAAAGGCTTGGCAATTTCTTGAAAGCGTAATTTCTACCTGATTTGTTCAGATACTTGAAATTGATATTGACATCTTTCCCACCCATAACTTCTTTAGTAAACATGATGTTGGTGTCTTTCAAGAAGTCAGCAAGAAGATTATCTACTTCTTGGTACAACTCAAGACCTTGGAAAAAACAAACATTTTCTGGAGCGAACTCTTGATCCAAGATTTTGTCTATTTCGTCAAACTTAGGCAATGTAAGGGTGCCTGAAGTATAGTTCAAGGTGTTACCTAGTCGCTCAACGTAAGGTACAAGACCTTCGGTTGTTTTAACCAGTGTAGCGTTAAATGGATCCAAAGCATCAGGGTTAGTTGTTCTTTGCCCGAACAGCAAAGCACCTTCCATCTTCTGACGGATTCTGTACTCAGCATCTAACTGGCCTTTTACTTGGTATCCCAAGATTCTCTTGCCTGTGGTATCACCTGGATCTTTGATCTCATTAAACCACAACCCATCGGTCATCTCAGTACCTGTAGCCGTGATAGTCTCTTTGATGATCTGCAGGTCATTCTCGTATTTGAATGTACCAGAGAAAGCACTAAGAGGCTGATCTGATCCTTCAGAAAAGCTATTAGAGATTATGATGATTGTTTCTTGATCAGCAACAACGATTTGATCAGTTACATCCAAAGGCTCAACCGTTAATACCGGAGAGGCAGGAGTACCTACATTGATCGCTGTGATGATACCATTTTTACCGTCTTGTGTTTGTATGATGTCATTCAGGCGAGGATAAAATCTGTTGCTTGCATCAACATCGGGTGTTGTGATAGTAATAAGAATAAGATCACCAGCACCTACTGCTGTAGACGCACCATCGGCAACAAAGTTCTCATGGATGAAGTCATCTTCAAAGTGACCATAAAGTTCATTTGAAACTCCTAGTTTCCATCCCAGTTCGTTTAGCATATTGAAATACTCTCCTCCTTGATCTCCTCTTCTCTTCATAAGAGTAGAAAGGAAGGCTGGCTTTACTATATCGAAACTGGATACGATGTCTCTAGTAAAGACCGATTGAATTGCACTTGTTGGCATAATTTATATATTTTATTTTGTTAAAAATCTGTTTAAAAGAAGCCTCCAACTTGATCTTCTATAGATTTTCCCGCTTCTGGCACTCCCTCAACAGGGTCGCCAGTCTCCTTCGCTGATGGATTGTGTGTTTTTTCAAACCAATCCTTATCCGAATTGCTTCGCACCTTGTCTACTAAAACCTTGTTGATGTCCGGCCTGTAATGAGCCTCACAAAGCGCTACTAGCACCTCTTTTGCCTCTTCCGTAGAAGGGGGCCCATCGCCATAGTTAAAAATAGCATCTTCAAATCTTGTCCTGATCTCGTCTGTTACTTCCGCTTTATACTTTAAGCCTTTGTTAGAGCTACCAATTGGGATAAGAATACCGTTGTTGGTAACGCTTTCAATGGCCTTGTCTATATGTGGGAACCATGGATTCATACGTTCCATCTGTTCTTGTTGGAACGCCTCCCTGTGGTTCTCTCTTTCCGGTATTTTGTTTTCGTGCTGGAAAGATTTTAGACCATCCCTCGCTGCAGCAGCATCGCTTTGTAATTCAAACTTACCTGCTTTGACCTCATCCTCATCATGCTTTTCCGCATCTTGCTTGTATTTGTAGTCCAAATGGGCTTTCGCATCTTGTTCGGAAAATCCTTTGTTCCACATCAAATCAAGCTTCATTGCTTCCAAATCTCCAAGGTTGTTAACATCTGTTCCTTGTAGCTGCATGAATTGTGCTGGGTCGCCTCCGCGAGAGACATAATTGTTGAAAGCCTCTGATAATTCATTGTAAAACGGGCCTTCGCGTTCTTCAGTGGGGGTCGTGTCTTTGTTTTCTAGTCCTTCAAGATAAGAGTTCAACTCTTCGGCAGTCTTGTACTTGCCACCAGCAATTTCGCTGAGGTCAAGTCCGGATGTTTTTCCCGTTGAGGTTTCCTCCGATTTTGTGGGTTCTAAATCTACTACTACATGCTCTGATCCCTCAGCAGGAGTAGTTTCGCCTTCAGCAGTTTCCTCGGTAGTCTCTACAGTGGCTTCTGTCTCCTTTGGCGTTTCGCCAGGAGTTTCAGTAGTTTCTGTATCGGTTGGAGTAGCTTCTGAAGCGATTTCTTCGGTAGCCTTGTCCACTTCTGGAGTGCCTGCTATTATGCCCTCCTGTGGTATTTGGTCTATATCGTTTTCCATAATTAATTAATTTTTAGTGTTTCTATTTAACATAACATAATATTATGTTAAATAGAACTGTATACAAATATATATAAAATTAAGTTGTATTTCCAATATTTAGTCTACGAGTTTTTAGTTAGAATCTTTTTGTCTTCTATCTCTTTCTGGTTCTCTCCCTTGACCACTTCTTTCTTTATATCTTCATTGCCTTTCAGTCCTTCCTGCTCCATCTTGTTCTCATGCCTGTTGTCCTCCTCCTCTATTCTGAGGTCGGATTTCACGCCTTCGATAGCGACCTTAGAGCTCGTATCCGCCTCTTTAACTGTCATTGCTTGCTCTCCTTTCTGCTGTTCGGCTTGTTCCTGCATCTGCTGATTAAGCTGCATATTCTCTTGCTGCAGCAGTGACTGCTGCTCTTTGTTTTTCTTCTCTTTGTACTTAAGCCACTGCTCAGCATACTTCGTGCTGCCTGTCTGTAGTTGTCTAACCAGGTATGTGTAGTCTGAATATTCCAATGTTCCGGCAGTAACCGCTGCCAAGGCTCCATCTATTATGGACTGCTTCTCTGCGTCGGTTGGCCTCAAAGACAAGATAATGCCATAATCGGCTAAAGATAACTCACTTCCTATTTTAATTGTTTCCATGTTATGCTTTCCTAATACGTCATAATAGCCCTCAATGTTCTTATATCTGGCAGTTATTTGTATTCTTTTAGCTATATTATTTGCCGTTCTCTCCTTGATGCTTCTGTAGCCCATGTATAGGTTATGTAAGATATTGTTCGTTGCCTGGGCTGCGACTTGTGTTGTCCCGACTAATGCTCCTGGAGGCGGTGCGCTACCATCGCCAATCTCGCTTATGCCCGTTATATGGCGTATCCATTCAATGCCTTTGTCCATAACAAGTAATTGTTCTGTCAAAGCTTTCCCCGCTCCGCCTTCTATTGGTATAATAGATCTGCCGGCGCCTGGGCTTACGACTTGGCTATGGTGCGTGGTGGCGCTATAGATAAGGTCTCCAGTTGTTTGCCTTATGGTCAATACCTCAAGAGGAGTTAGTTTATTGCCTCCTATTGATATGTTCTCTAAAGCAGCCACATCTATCGCCAGCCCTTCAGGGGCGGCTTTAGCAAGTGAATTTTGGAACTTAAGCCATGCCAACTGCATAGAATCTACGACAGGTATTAGCTGTGCTACGATAGACTTCCTGGAAAGTCTAAATATATTAAAAGATAGCTTTACGTCTTTCTTGTCGTCAGTCCTGACAATGTCGTATTGTTGGCCATAATCCCATACGAAATTACTACCCACAATCCACTTGCATCGGTAAATATTCATCCTCTTTGCTATACGGACCTTCCTGTAGTCGGTGTCTTCTTTAGTCCTATAGCTATAAGGCTTGTTGTATACGAATGTCTCTCCGTATGCTGTCGTCTTGCTCTCCTGGACCATGCCATCTACGCTCTTCCATTCTATGTCAAGAACTTTTATGATCAAATCGTTGTAGTGATCATATAGGGAATATAGGTTGTCATACCCTTGTCCACCATAATCTTGTATGTTATAGCTAATATTGCTATCTGGTGTGTACTTGGTAATGATCTCTTCGAGTTCTTCGATAGATATATCTGTTCCTACCTCTTTTTTCAATCGGCTCATCGTGTAGTCTACAAGCTCTCCTGCGTAATCTGCGTTATCGAACTCATCATTTGCTGAGTATCTAACGACTAATCTGCCTGGGTCTACATATCTTGCCTTTGACTTATTGGTGTACCTGTCTGTAAAATCTCTGCTTGCCGCAACTCCGAGATCGAAAAGATCACCATACATCTTTCTTTTTATCTCCTTCCATTTGCTAATGTGA
>SDBS01000244.1_pt1 | contig 49170 bp, 47 predicted proteins | sample 2277091 | NCBI WGS metagenome assembly SDBS01 (sample SAMN10404972, study PRJNA504765) | marine sediment metagenome | isolation source: marine sediment core GS10_PC15, 163 cmbsf | place: Arctic Ocean: Southern Knipovich Ridge | collected 2010 | reverse complement strand
GAAGGATCAGGTTGCCAGCCATGACATTTGGATGTACTGTATCCTGGACGATTACAGTGAATCTCTTATATAAGTCAATTGGAATAAATGGTAATTTATAGCTTGACCACTCGACACTGATAAACGCAAAAAATGCCATAGTTAAACCCACCGCCATCACACCCATCAATATAAGACGCAACCTGCTGTATGACGAACACCAATTGGCAATCGCATAATACATTGCAATGCCAACCAGCACTCTCAAAACCTGGATGGTTGTTATTTCAGGAAGGACTGTTACCCAAACGGCAACTGGCAGCATCATGACTAGCAGGATGATGTTTAAATCACACGGCGTCCTCACACTAAAGCGGTCATAAGCCACCTTGCGAACCAGCCAATAAAAAGCCGCGGTGATTACCACGGCTGGCAGAAACTGGGACCTTACCATACTGACCAGTGCCAATATAGAAATGACCCAGATCTCAGTTGACGTTAGTTTTTCTAAATAAGCTTTAACTGATAATGAGAAATCACTCAAAAGAATTCTATGGGAGATATGACCGGCTCACCTTCGGTGGGCAGCTCAAAATACGTGAGCTGGCTCAAAATACGTGAGCGGGTGGATGAAGATCACCTTGGCATACTCGGCTCAAAATACGTGAGCTGGCTCAAAATACATGAGCTTGGCATACTTTGTATACTTGGCAGAATGCATGGCAACGACATTCTTAAACTGTCTAGTCGCTGGTTATTTCTCCAGATCGAAGATCACTACTACTTGCTATTCCTCATTTGAGTGTCCATATCCATAATCGCTCGAGTAGTAGTTCTTTGAATAATATTGGTACTGGCTGTAATAATAGGAAATTCGACGTGTGATCGGGTTCAACACGACACCTAAGATATTGGCATCAGCTCGCTCCAACTGCTCCATAAGAACTTGGGCGGAACCAATTTTTGTTTTACCCGGTTCCACAATAACAAGAACACCGTCTACCTTAGCTGATAGAGCTATCGGATCGCTTACTAATGCAGGCGAAGTGTCTAGAATAACAATATCTGCACCCTGGATTAAGCTTTCAAGAATTGAATCCATTCGCTTTGAACTTAATAATTCGGTCGGATTAGGCGGGATGGGTCCACTAGTTATTACACTTATGGGTGGGTCTCCCCAGGTACGAATCACATCTTTTACCTGCATTTCAGAAGAAAACAAATCACTTAATCCTTCACGGTTCTCAATTTTCAAGTGACGTTGTAAAACTGGCCGTCTGAGGTCAGCATCTAAAAGTATCGTCCGTTTTCCGCCTTGCGCCATAACCACAGCCAAATTCGCAGCTAAGGTTGATTTGCCTTCAGATGGATTGGCACTGGTGATCGCCAGAGTCCGCAGGGGTTCATCGACACTGGCAAAATCAAGATTGGTGCGCAGCGTGCGAAAACCCTCACTTATTATAGAAAGTGGGTAATCCGTAACGTAAACACCCACTAATTCATCATCGTTCTTACTGTCCTTTGGCTTTTTTAATTCACCGATCATTCCGATGACGGTCATATTCAAATAGCGCTGGACATCTTCTGGTGTCTTCAGTGTATCGTCCAGGTACTCAATTAAGAAGGCGACAGCACCCATTACGAATATCCCCATCACAACGCCCTGCATTGTATTGCGCATAGGTTGCGGTTGAACCGGTGTGGATGGCACTTTTGCCGGTTCGATTTGCACTATATTGGGCGTGTTTTGCAGGCGGGCCAGACGCACAGTCTCATAATTGTTGAGTAAACTGGTGTAAATCTGCTGGTAAAGCAGCAAATTGGTATTTAATTGGTCCTGGCGATTTTGGCTAGAAGGGTTGTTGCCACCTTCGCTGCTTGAACCCAGTACCAGCAAATTGGCATACGCATTTTTATAAAGATTGCGCAGAGTCTGCAATTTATCGAGACGGTTTTGGGTTTCCTTGTAATCAATCATAGCCGCCGGTGAAAGTGTGGGTGTTGGGACTGGAGTTGCAGTTGAAGAGAAGTAAGTCTCAGGCGTTGAAGTAGGCATGGGTGTCGGGAAGAATAAAACCAGATCCGCTTCCACATTAATTATTTCGGACTCGGTCAGGTACAATTGCGCTTGAAGCTCTGAAAGCTGCTGCTGGTATTGTTCTTCCAGCTGTTCTTCCTGCAATTTCTCCGTGATTATGTTGGATTGAGACATTTCGCCCTGCAAGCTGCTGATCTGTGCCTCCACCTGGGCGATCTGATTTTGAAAGGTCTGCTCGGACGCTTCATAGCGACCGGCTTGCAGCGTTTCGTTGTAGGAAATAAACACATCCACCAGCTTGTTAGCAATCTCAGCGGTGCGCACCGCATCACCGTTGGAGACGGTAATATCAAGCAGAGATGAATCTGGGACTTGTTTAACTCTAATATGGTTACTTGAGACCTGGTAACCAAGCTGGTCGCTAAGGGTTTGCACCACTGGACCGCTCGCGATGAAATTTTGGTAGGTTTTGGCCAGTTGAATATCGCCATAAATAGAATAGTAGTCCGGTTGTTCCTGACTTGAAACACGACTTACCATCACCCTGGTTGTCGTCCGAAAGATGGTGGGCAAACGCATACCAAACAAGTAGGCTGCCGCCCCACCAAGCACACCTCCCAGGATCAACAACCACAACCATTTCCTGAATAACAACCAATATTGTCTGATTTCCATAAAAATATTCTCAGCCTTAAATTAAGATAAAATTCATACAGCTTGAAAGGAACGATCCTTCAGCTATATGCTCTTGATACAAATAACTTTCCAGCACTCGTACCATAATAAGCCAAATCGCGCTCAATTATACCCGTGTTAACGAGAATAATGATTAGATTTCTCAACCGGCTCTCGCCTATTCTAACGTCCCTATAACCGCGCCCAGCACCAAATCTACCTGGGAATCACTCATCGAGGAATAAAGCGGCAGTGTGACTTCGCGCTCCGCAACGCGTTCAGTCTGGGGGAGCGTCACCCCAGATACTAACTGGCGATGGTAGCTGAATTGATGGATGGGAGGATAGTGGATGCTGGTTTGAATACCGGCGAGGCGCAGGGTGTCCATAAAGGCTTTACGCCTCACACCTTCTGGGAGCAGGACCGGAAAGATGTGATAGGAGCCTGAATTGATAGATTTTGCTGCTAAATCCCGGAAGGGCAATCCAAGCCGGCTCCCTTGAAAAGCTCCCCAATAGTTTTGAGTGATGGTCTTCCGCCGCTCGTTGTTCTTATCCAATTTACTCAATTGCACCAATCCCAGAGCTGAGCGCATCTCGTCAATGCGGTAGTTATAACCCAATTCCACAACGTCATAGCTGTAAGCATGTCCTTTGTGCCGGTCCCATGTCAGGCTGGTCATGCCGTGTGAACGCAATAAACGAGCCCTCTCTGCCAGGTCATCCCGCTGGGTGACCAGCATGCCCCCTTCGCCTGTTACCAGGTTCTTGTTCGAGAAGAAGCTGAAACAACCGACATCGCCCCATGTTCCAAGTGCACGCCCTTCAAGCCGTGCGCCCGGTGCATGAGCGGCATCTTCAATCACAGCCAAATTATAACGGTCGGCGATTTCTATAATTTCAGGAATCCGGCAGGGATACCCGCCGTAATGCATAACGATCAGCGCTTTGGTGCGCGGTGTTATCTGCTTTAATATCGATTCTGGAGAAATATTAAGCTCTTGTGGTCCAATAATGTCAGCAAAACGCACCTCAGCCCCCGTATACAAGACTGCATTTGCGGTGGCGACAAAAGTCAAGGAGGGCAAAATAACCTCGTCCCCTGGTCCAATGCCCAATACCAAGCAAGCCAGATGCAGAGCAGCGGTGCCATTGGATACCGCCAGGGCGTGCTTTACATCTGCCATTTCTGCGAACTGCATTTCAAACTCTTGAGTGACTGCACCCATAGTCAACCAGCGTCTGTTTAACACTTCTAATACTGCCTGAGATTCTTCTTCACCAAAATCCAGATTAGCCAGTGGAACGAGCATTTCCATAAATCAATCCTCCCCCAAGATCTGAGGTTTGAGTCGATCAAAATCCTGCACTGCTTGCTCATAGTCATCCGGGTGACCCAAATCTTGCCAGTAACCATCAAAACGATGACTCATAACGCGCTCACCATTGTCAATCAGTTTCAAAACCAATTCAGGGAAATCCAAGTATTGGTTATGGGGAATATACTGCAGCACTTCTGGCTCAAACACGTAAATTCCCATACTCACCAGATAGTCAAATGTTGGTTTTTCAATGTATCCGGTTAACTCATCTGAGTCGTCTACCTGCAGAACACCGAGTCCTATATTTACCAATCTGGTGTGCGAGGCGATCGTAGCAATTGCTCCGGATTGCTTATGAGCAGAAACCAAATTTCTGAGGTCAAGAGTAGTGAGTACATCACCATTTGCGACTAAGAATGTTTCGCCAAGATTTGAAGCAACCAACGATAGTGGACCAGCAGTACCGAGGGGTTCCTCTTCAATACTGTATTCGATTTTAAGACCAAAGCGTTCCCCGTCATTGAAGAATGCGCGCAATAATTCAGCCAGGTGACCAATTGTAATGATCACCTCAGTGATTCCCGCCTTTTTCATCTGTTGTAAAATGATTTCAAGGATGGGCATATCCCCAATCGGCATCAATGGTTTAGGCAGAATCGCAGTATAAGGTGCTAAACGAGTACCTTTTCCACCAGCCAAAACGACAGCTTTCATAATTACCTCGTTTTCATCTCAACTTCTTAAACCTGATAACGACCTGGTTGATAATGGTCCATGTGGTCTTTAATCCAGACGATGGTCTTTTTAAGTCCGATGGTCAGTCCAACTTTCGGTTTCCACCCCAAATATTGATAAGCCAGTTGGTTGTCAGCTAAAAGGCGCTGAACCTCGCTCTTCTCAGGGCGTAAGCGTTCTGGATCAATCTCAACTTTCACTGGCAGGTCGATCAGTTCGATAATCTTATCGGCAAGATCGCCAATACTTACTTCACTACCAGTCCCCAGGTTGATGGTCTTGCCTTCCACGTCTGGAGACTGCGCCGCTCGAAGGAAACCATCCACAGTATCGCTGATAAAAGTGAGATCACGGCGAGCATCCAGGTTACCAAGGCGAACCACTCGCTGGGATAAAGCCTGGGTAATTATTGTTGGGATTACAGCCCGGGCTGATTGGCGCGGTCCGTAGGTATTGAACGGGCGCAGCGTAACCACGGGTAAATCATATGAGCGATAAAAACTCTCAGCAAGCTTATCGGCGCCGATTTTGCTTGCCGAGTAAGGCGATTGACCTTGCAGTGGGTGACTTTCGCCTATCGGAACTTGGAGCGCGGTACCGTACACCTCACTGGTAGATGTGTGCACCAGGCGCTCGATGCCTAATTGGCGGGCAGCTTGAAGCACATTCAAGGTACCAATTACATTGGTTTCAACCACTTCCATTGGGTGTAAATAGGAGTAAGGGATGGCAATCAGCGCTCCAAGGTGATACGCAAGATCAACATCTGACATTGCTGTTTGAACAGCGGGAAGATCGCGCAAATCACCTGGGATGATTTCGACCTGGTTAAGCAGCTCTTCAGGCAACAGACTTAAAAGACCAGGATCATTGCGCGAGTTGTAGCGTACAAAGGCGCGTACTTTTGAACCGTTCTCAATTAATTTCTCAACCAGGTGGCTGCCGATAAAGCCACCTGCTCCTGTAACCAGCACACTTCGATTTTTCAAGAAGTTCTCCATATAAATATTATTTTTCTTTAATGGTCTTTGGATCCGAAGGCGCCAAACAACCTTTTTTTGAATCTTCGGCAGGATGATTCGATTTTGGATAGCTGCTTACTAATAGTAAAATTGTCCTAATTCCATCTGACAATATATCTAGCCAACGGTATACATAAAAAAAGGGTAGGCTCCAGGTGGATTGTATATGGTATCTCCAGCGCATATAGGAAAAGGTCGGGAATAACAACGCCAGGACCAGTTTCAAGCGATGGCGCGGATTTATGGAGACAAGTGTCTGCCACTCTTCTATCATTCGAGTTTGAGGTGGTTTGTTTTTGATCTCAACGATTTTTTGCACATGCATATTCGATCGTCGGGAAAGCTTTTTTATAATCCCATCTGGCAAGTTTGTCCCGAAGTAATTGCGGGTCTCGGAGAGCGCTGACTTTAGAGCTGGTTCCCATCGAAATTCTACAGCTTTATTTATGAGTAACTCCCAATCAATCTGGAACTCAAAAACCTGTATCAATCGATGAATATCATAAAACCACAGCAAAGGCATCTTTCCTGCTCCATGCTGCAGGGTAAGATGTACTGCAGAGTGAAGCAACTGTGCGGTTGGCGTTAGTTTGAAAACATTATCTCCATGGCGAGTTGAATTCAATTTTCTATTGGACGAGTCAGGCCATGAGAAATGCTCAATTTGAGACCAGAACCAATCTACAGGGACAGCGTAATCATAAGCTTTGGAAGCGATTATGGATGAATGAATATCGAGTGGAATATTGTGAAAGGATTTTACGCTCAAGGATACCTGGTTGCTTAACAAATCCAAGATACCTGTCCCGAATTCTGGTATGGTCTGTTTATAACCCAAGGATTCAAGCAGCTTGACGATATTAATTAACTTATCCTCAGGCACTAATAAATCGATATCCTGCATTTGACGTAAACCGATATCTGGATAAACCGTCGCGGCAATGGCAGCCCCTTTCAGTACAATGATTGGAATGTCGTCATCATCCAGGATATCTAAAACCTCTCCAAGATTTCGATAGAGAAAAAAATTACGCGAACAATTTTGACTGTATGAAATCCGAAGCCTATCCAGGGTAACTTCAGGAATACTCAAAGCAATACAGGAATTCGAAATTTTTAGATTCCAGTAAAGTAGCGGCGCTGCTTTCTCGGCTTGAGCAGTGAATTGTAGATTTTCCCAATCAGTGGAATTTATCGATGACCAATCAATCTGGTCTGAACGATCGGAGATTATTAGTGTAAGTATATGAAAAGGTTGCAACTGTTTTTTCAATAAGTTTCTTCACGCAGAACCACGTCGGGGTTGACAATGTATAATGATGAAATTTCGGGGGTGTCCATTTTGATTTTAGATTATCCTCCGGCTTCCATTATGATATTATTGCTCAAAAGTGTCAATTTCCTGAGGAGAGCTTTTTTCGAATAAGTATTCACTGGGATGAATGGCGTTCCCTTCACCCTGGACATAACGGCGCATCTCCTGGATGAGTGTAAGTACTTCATTTGTGTCGCCGTCCCTGGCTTGTGATTCCAACTTCGCTAACCAGGCATCAACCTGAGGAGGTGAAAGTCTAGTCAAGCAGATATTACAGGGTAGGTCCGAATTTGGAGATGAGGGGAAAGAGGTTTGGTATGAGGTATGAGTTTTACCCCCCCTCAGTCCATTATCCCGATAAACGACGTCGCTTAAAACGGCGGGGATATCCGGGAAAAAGACCGTCCGGGCAGGCGTTTTGTAGCACAAATCCAAGATCTCACGACGAGCTTTATAGGTGATATTGTGGATGGCGTAAATGATGATACCAATATCGTATTTGGATACCAATTCAGGGATATCGTGGCAGCGACCAATTACATTTATCCCCTGAATCCTGGAATCGAGCTTATAAAAATCGTCATCCACAAACCCGACTATTTTCATCAATTCCCGGTAAGTTCCAGCAGAGAACAATAAAGAGACATACTGACCGGTTTCACCACTTCCAACGATCAAAGCACGTTCTTGTGCGGGTGGAGCTTTTCCACGCATATTCACCCAACGAGTAGCCAGCCCGGTAATTAACCTGCTGCGGTAGCGCACAAGCACAAAACCAACTAAAGAAAGGGCTGCGGCAAGGAGAATCATTGATATTGGAAATAACGGCTGAAAATTAGGAATTGAGATCACTACCTGATACGGATCTTGTGGATCTCTCATAAGAACAAACAGGTTTATTAATAATAAAATTACTGTCGCAATCATAACCGGGGGCAAGAGATCCAATGCTTGTGTACCGGATGAGCGCGACCAATAAATTTTTTGTAAACCAAACAGTGCGCTGGTGAAGCTGAAGATTAAAGCGAAGAAAATCCCAAAGATCAGCGCTGTCAGCCAGCCAACATGTAATGGACCAAAAGAGCGCCACAGCAAACCGACCAAACTGATCGCTGCCAATGTAGTCAGGGTATCCACAGCAAACCAGCTAAAATGACGGCGAATAAAATTACCAAATGGTCCGACAATCAGTCTTTCTTCTGGTGGAGAGGTTTTCCTAAGCTTCGGCAGCAAGATCAGAAGGGTAAAAAAGAGCAAATCCAGGTCATTCCAAAACGAATGGTAGCGCACGTAGAGCTGGTCAAGCCGCAGTTTGCTTGGGAGAATATCCTCCAAATAAATTTGCATAAATCCGGCTCCATTGAGACGCCTCTCTTCATCGCGATAGATTACCGAAGAAGGACTGGTGATACCCGGGCGTACAGATAACACTTCTTCCCTTACATCTACGGGCCATTCTGCAGCGATTTCAGGATCTTCTGGGCGCGGCCCTACCAGGCTCATCTCTCCTTTAAGCACGTTCCACAATTGAGGCAGCTCGTTCAATTTAGTTTCGCGCAGCCATTTCCCTATAGAAGAAATCCGCACATCATCCTGAGCGGTGACACGAGGTCCGTTGTAACTCTCCGCATTCTCGTGCATAGTTCGGAATTTTAAGATGTAGAAGGTTTTTCCATTTAATCCTGTACGAAGCCCGCGGTAGAAAACCGGGCCGGGGGAATCACGTTTTATCCGCCATGCTATATAAAGAAAGACCGGCGAAAGCAAGATCAAACCAAGACTTGCAGAAAGGATATCGAATAGGCGTTTGAGCAGGTCCATACGGTGTGAATGTGGAATTTGGAAATTAGAAATTAGAATTTTTTATTTGGAAAACAATCGAGGCGATATTTGATTAAAAACACAATTCGAAACAAATAGAATGCGGGTAAAAGGTATAAAAATTTTAACATCGTGATTATGTGTTCTTGGAGAGCCATTCCATGATAGCAAATATTGCGAAGGTAGTCTATCCTCTGTGGGATTATTTTTCCGGTGGGACTTTTCATAAACTTCAAATCAACTCGAACTCAAAATGGTCCCCTTGGTGCCCATTAGTGATTAAGACAAAGTAAAGTGTACCATGATTTCAGGTTAAAGGATTGGGAGTAAAATAAGAATTACCCGAGCGGAAATCTGCTGGTTGAAAAGATCCATTTAGAAAATGGTGAAATTAAATAAACGGATTACTATGGGATTCTATTCCGCTTTTTTCTTATTAGGTCGAGTTAGTTCAATACCTCGATTAATTGATTATAATATCGAGAAATTTTTTAGCTAAGATACGGTAATCATGATGCGAAAGCACATATTCTTTACCTCTAAGTCCCATTGCTTCCCTTTCTTCGGGACTGATGTCCATTAATCTTGTTACAGCCTGCGCTATAGCTTCTGGATTTTCGGCTGGTACAGAAATACCGCATGCATTTTCTTTAACCATATCATTACCCGCATCAATAGCTTGGATCACCGGTTTGCCAGCCATCATATAATCGATCAGCTTGTTCGGGCTGACCCCGAAACGAAATAAGGGCTCGCTTTTCAGGCCAATATAGAGGGCGTCCATTTCTGCAACCAGTGTAGGGATGGCGCCGTGAGACAAGGCGGGTAGAAAAACAAGGTTGTCCAGGGATTTTTCAGCAACCAGCGCCTGCAAATGTTCTTTTTCGGGGCCTTTTCCCACCAATATAAAGGTCACCGGATATTCACGCACTATCCTGGCCGTCTCGATAAGGGTATCCAACGCATTTGCCAGTCCATGCGCCCCAGCATAGCCGATGATAAACTGTCCCGCTTCTTTGAGCTTTTGGATTACCTGTTTATGCTCCTTAGGAAGCTGATCCTGGGAATTCTGCCATTCATCAGATTCAATCCCATTTGGGATAAAAACAAATTTATGCGGCGCCATGCCATGGGCTTGCATGTGATCAGCAGCTTTGGGCAGAATGGATACAACCCAATCTGAGCGGCGGTAGGCATAGTTTTCCGCCCATTGAAGCAGCATAATAAACGGGTGAGTGGGTGACATGCTGCCCAGTTCGATCAGAGATAACGGCCATAAATCGTGGACTTCGTAGACCAGCCGGGCGCCTGTTTTTCGGGCAAAACGGGAGGCCGGGAGTATGTCCAGCGGGTAGGTGGAGGATGCAATTATTGCGTCTGGGAGAGTCTTGTCTATGATTTTATATTGATAATAGTACAGCTTGCCGACAAAAGTGAAGATGTTAATGGCACGGCGAAGACCATTTCCATGATAAATTGGGGTTTTGATCCAGATATAGCGGACACCCTCGATATCTTCTTCTTTCAGATCGTGATGGATTTCAGGGTTCTGGGTACGGATATGTGAGAAGGAGGCGGCCAAAATCGTAACATGGTGACCGCACCGCACCCACTCACGCGCCATAAAGTAGGGCCGGTATTCCATGCCGTGTTCGGGTGAACCGGCGTAGTGGTTAATCAGCAGAATTTTCAATTCGGATTGTAGATGGGTCGCGCTTTACGTTGGAGATGACCGCGCGGAATTTGCCATGCTCAGTGCGTTCAATCTTGTCCACGAAGTCGAATGTTAGATCAACGCCCCCCAGTCTTTCTTCAATACGCTTGGCGATTACCTGGCGATCCAGATCATTAAAATCCTCATCCACGACCAATTTAAGGCGTATGTGGCTAATGGTTTCCTGAATCACTTGGCCCTCACGTACATGCGGAAGACCTACAAATATCCCGTGGAAGCGTACCATTTCGCGCCCATCCGGACCAATAACAGTATCTTCAAGGCGGCCAACCAATTCATGTATTATTGGCATCTCCCTATCACAGGGACAGGTTTCGTCTGACCAAACAGCCAGATCGCCAGTGCGATAACGGATAAAGGGCTGCTCAAAATTAAGTAACCCCGTCGCGACGATTTCGCCTGGTTCGCCCGCTTTTACATGATGCCCATTTTCATCTATCAATTCAACAATACCCACATCGGGACTTACATGTAAACGATGGTATTCACATTCCGATGCCAGGCAATTGGCCTCCACGCCACTATAGGCATCGAAAACCGGGCACCGATAAACTGTTTCTAAAGTATTGCGCATTTCATCTGTCAATTTTTCACTGCTGGTGAGTACAGCTTTGGGCTGGATCACATCAAGCCCTTGCTCGTTTATCATGCGCGCCAAAAAATAATGACTGGAGGCATACCCTACCAGGTAGTCTGGCTGGTAATGATTCAGTGCCTGGGCATAATGTTGCGCATTCTGTGGCGAGATATGAAAAGCCGACATATAAAGCTGGCGTTCCGCCAGGTTATAGCGCCAGAATGGCGGCTCAGCTTTTGCTTTTGGGACAACCAGCCTGCCGCCAATCATTGCCCGACTCATCTTGTAATGCAAACCAGCCCAACTGCGTACCCGCGCCTCATAGGCTGCCGACCAGCGGCGGTGCATATCGTTGGTGAACATGATTGCTAGTGGTGTACCAGTTGTTCCACTAGTATGGTAGGCATGTAACTTATTTCTATTCACCTTGGTGGATATCATGCTCTCAGGATTCTTCCTAATGGTATCTTTTTCTAGCAAGGGCAAGTTTGGGAGTTCTTCCAGGCTAAATCGATAAATATCTTCTTGGTTCTGAATGGTTTGAAAGAGCGATTTGCGATAATGGGGAATGAATTGAATTGCATACTTTAACAAGGAACGCAGCTGCAACGTTTGATATTGTTCCCATTCGGAGGAAGAATATTTTTCTCTGGCTGTGAATTCTTCTATCAGCGATCTAAATCTCCCTCCAAAACGACGGTATCTCCATAATAATCCATAAGTGCTTATACCGAAATTTTGAAGCCATACTGGAGAACGTTCATAGAAATGATCGAAAAGACTGGGCATATCCGGAATCCCTAATGCTTCCTGAAATTCCCACAAAACCGCGATATTCCAACTAATAAATTTAGATGTCGATAGTTATAGAGCTCATGTAACATACATGTGCCGATTTTAATCATGTTTATTGACTAATAAGTTATTAATGATTATTGCGCCAAGCTACTGTAGTTGAGTAGAATTGACTGTATGAAAAATCAGATGAACCTAATGCATCAAAAAACACTTTCCGACATGAGGCACCATGCAACTCAATAAAGATCGTATCTAATTTATCAATCCAGTTTTTACTATTCTCAAATACTACTTTTTCTGCACCTTCGACATCCATCTTCAGAATATCAATCCATTCAAATGGTGATTGAGATAGTATCTTTTCTATGGTTATTCCTATTAGATCTGGTTTCTCATGGTTTTTACATTGACGAACCTTAATAGCCCATTGTCCTTTATCTCTATTTATGCTATTGTCTATCACAAGATCGACATCTTGATCCCATATGCCGGCCCGGATTAATTCGACTTGATCTTCATATGGATTCATATTTAGTTGCAATAGCTGATAGTTATCGTGGTCTGGTTCGACAGCAATAATTTGGGAATCCGGATATTGTGATAAAAAGAATGCTGTTGAGTACCCTACGTATGCTCCACAATCGATGATGAGTTTTGGAGGGGAGTCCAGATTTATTGAATAATCTCTCCTGACGAAGATTTGCCAAAAAACAGTTCTATCAGTACTGTTCATCCTACAATAGACAGGATAACGCAGGTCTTGTGCGAACAATCGATAAATTCGCTTGTCGGCGCTATTGTTAAAAATGGAATAGAATGCTAATAGTCGCTCGGCAAAGAAAAAGACGAACATACCATAAAATCCCAGATAATGATAATAGGTTCGTAGGTGTGGTAGGCGAGAAACTTTATAAAACCATCTTGAAACCAATCTCTTTGATAGTTTCATTATGTCTTACTTCATACCTTGTTGTGGCTAAAAAACGCGAAATGGTAGATACAAGCACTAGATAGGTTTATCTGGTATTTGCTCATTTAATATCAATTGATCTTAGAAAAAATCTTGCAGGCTGTTCCACACAAGCATATCTGGGCGAAGATAATCGTTGTAATATGCATGATTTGATTTCATCATCTCGTAATGTTTTTCAGGTTGTTCGACTAGCTCAACAGTTTTTTACCGCAAATTTATCTGGATAAGCTAATGCTGAAAAATGAGTTCCTGATTCGAATTCAACTCTTAAATTTTATAAAGGTTCAATATTATAGATAGAGTATCTTTGTGCAAACTACACAAATGGCTGCCATTCCGTGCCATGCTTTTGAGCAATTAATCGTTGTAATGGGTTATTAGCTTTCTCAATGACCGTCACATATGGGTAAAAGTATATCGAGCGGATCCAAGCCTGTAATTCTGTTGGAATAACGCCAGGTTCTGAGTCAAAATGCTTCATAACATTTAAACTGTTGGTGATTCCATGCACGAATGCAGAAAAACGACTATATTCTCCGTGAAGATCTTCGCAGAGATAGATACCTCCAGGGCGTAGGTGAGGAAGCATTTCCTCTAGTGTAACGATTTGCTGTTCGTAATGGTGACCACCATCATCGATAAGAATATCAATGCTTGGAACGCGTTCCTTAAAAGTTTTCCAGAAATTGCGATCTTCCTGATCACCTATAAAAATCTCTGTGTATTCATTCTCGTAACATTTGCACACTTCTTCTATGTCAACACCATAGATCCGACATTTCGGACCGAAATAGTGCCTCCACATTTCGAGGCTCCCACCACTATAAACGCCGATTTCAAGCACGTGCACTTCTTGCCCAATAAATTTTCTGAAGTGTCTGTGGTAAATATCAAAATAATGTCTCCATTTCCAAATACCTCTACCTGTTTCATGGGCATCAAAATAAACCTCCAAAGTATTTGGCGATGTGGAAGGTGTTTCGTAATCAGAAGATATTATTGGAGTATGTATCTTAGCACTAGATTCCCAATCTTTAGAATAGTTGAGTCCACGGACCATTTTCGATAGATTGCTCAACAACCATATGCTCAATCCAGGTTGATATATAAAACATGCTGTGATATCGCGCATTATTATAAGTTTGCTTCTAATAGACATAACCACCTCTTCGAAAACAAAAATCTTTGTGATTCCTATTTATTACGTACTCGAAAATGTCATCATAGAACCAGCATTTTTTCGTTTTGAATGCAATAAATGTATCCAGCATTTTCATTGGATTTACTCATTTGATTCCTAATTGATCTTTGATAACAACTTGTAGAGTGTTCCATACAAGCATATCCGGGCGAAGAAAAGCATTGTAATATGCATGGTTTGATTTCATCATCTCGTAACGTTTTTGGGGCTGCTCGACTAACTCAATAGTCTTAGATACACATTCATCTGGCGAGGAAAATTCAGAATAGTTAATTCCTGGTTTGAATTTACCAGGAACAGAATAGAATATTTTTTCGGACACGATTGCCTTAGCACCTGCTATATATTCTGCAAGTTTCCAACCATTTGATCTTTTAAGACCCATAGTGGCTATGCAAATATTTGCATCCTTCAATAATTTTAAATATGATCTTTTATGAGTTAAATTCTTTTCTCTAATTAAACAATCTTTATAATATTTTGTTGAATAATCGTCAGGAATGATACCCACCATAAACCGTTGCCCAAATTCTTTGCGTAACTTTCGTACACAATTAACACGCATATAGTTAATATATTGCCGTTCATCCATAATTTCAGAGCTTTTTCCACGCTTTGAGGCCCATGTCCGCGCCATAAAAAGAATCCGTGGCTCGGAAGAATAGCTTGGTAATCCTTCAAACGCATTGATTTGGGAGGTAGAACGACCGCCTGAAGTATTAAATAGCCTTGCCAACAGTCTGCTTGATCTAATGACTTGGGCCCAAACCACTTTTTTATGTAGCGATTTGAAGTCCTTGAGAGACCAAATGGACCTCAGAAATGAATGGTCGTGAGGGCCATAAACAGGATAATTAAATCCGAGCGGATATACTTTATTTCCTTTGGGTAGATTTGATATGTATGACTGTGAAAAACTTCTTTTGAAATAATAATCACACGATTCCAAATGATCCTGAAAGATATCTTCGCGATCCGCCGTATCATATACGATGCGTCGCGAGTTTTCTAAGATTACCTCTAGTATCGGGGAACCTATAATGCCTGGTTGATAATCAGAACTTCGGGTAAATTTTAATTGGACCAGTCCACGCCTGTGCAACGCACCGAAGCCAGTGTATAGTTGCGTCAGTTGCTCTGCAGAGGAATAACAAATAAGCTGGCAGTTGATTGCTCTAGGTTCTTTAGGCATTATGATGTGATTCCACGTGTAAAATCTGAATTCGTCAACGAATCTTTCCTGTTGGTGAGCGAGAAATGAATTGCAGCATGATTGGCAGGCTTAGCTTTTCGTTCTCGCCGAGTTTCCGAAGATGTTACCTGCTCAAAAATAGGATTTCCTATAATCAATTTATTTGTAGCTCCCACTTACTAAATAGGGTTTGATTTTTCTGTATTATTTTTGTAGTTGGTGGTATTTGCAATCAGATCCTTTTTAGAAAGTTCCCATCCACATCGCTCACATAATCGTCGCGCTGCTATATTGTTCAATTCGACTGCCAAAGCCAATATTGTGGCTCCTTCTCGTCTAGCACCGTTTTCGAACACGCGGACCAATTATTTACCAACGTCCTTTCCTCTTGCTTGGGGGGTCACCGAATTACTGTCCGAAGTGGCCTTTACGAAAGTTTTTTATCGGGTGCTGGTGGATTGGTTTTCTTATACTTTGGGGCGAAGCTAGACAGATAGCTATACCAGTAATCGAACATTTCAGGTTGCAGCAGCAAAACCGGGCACCGATAAACTGTTTTTAAAGTATTGTGCATTTCATCTGTCAATTTTTCACTGCTGGTCAGAACGGCTTTAGGTTGGATCACATCAAGCCCTTGCTCGTTTATCATGCGAGCTAAAAATAATGACTGGAGGCATACCCTACCTAGTAGTCTGGCTGGAATTGATTCAGTGCCTGGACATAATGTTGCGCATTCTGTGGCGAGATATAAAAAGCTGACATATGAAGCTGGCGTTCGGCCAGGTTATAGCGCAAGAATGGCGGCTCAGCTTTTGCTTTTGGGATAACCAGCCTGCCGCCAATCATCGCCCGACTCATCTTGTAATGCAAACCCGCCAACGGCGCACCCGCGCCTCATAGGCTACCGACCAGAGGCGGTGCATATCGTTGGTGAACATGATTGCTAGCGGAGCACCAGTAGTGCTGCTAGAATGGTAGGCATGTAACTCATTTCTTTTCACCTTGGTGGATATTATACCTTCAGGATTCTTCCTAATGTTATCTTTTTCTATCAAGGGCAGGTTTGGGAGTTCTTCCAGGCTAAATCGATAAATATCTTCTTGGTTCTGAATGGTTTGAAAGAGCGATTTGCGATAATGGGGAACAAATTGAAATGCATGCTTTAACAAGGAACGCAGTTGCAACGTTTGATATTGTTCCCCTTCGGAGGAAGAATAATTTTCTCTGGCAGTGAATTCTTCTATCAGCGATCTAAATATCCCTCCAAAACGACGGTGTCTCCATAATAATCCATAAGTGCTTATACCTATATTTTGTAACCATACTGGGGAGATTCCATAAAATTGATTAAATAAGTTTTGCATGGTGAAATTTTCAAACCTGTATGTAAGGTGCTTTCTCGGTTAATCTAGATTTTTAACATAAGTCACGGAGTTTAGCTCGTGAGGTTCACTTTCAATATGCCATCCGCAGCTTTCATATAAATGTCGAGCAGGGATATAGTCTTTATCTGTGCTTAGAGTGAGGCGGAGGGCTCCTTGTTGCCTCGCACTCTCTTCTAATGCCGTTACAAGGGCTTTGCCGACCCCTTGACCCTGAGCTGACTTCTTTACTGCAATACTGCTCAATGACGCTCTCTTGTTGGGGAGGTTATTACTTGGATTTTCATGTTTATCACTTGAGCTTCGTCTAGGGATAATTCCAAGTATGTAGCTATACCACAGAGTATATGTATCGCGGCGAAATAAATTCGCAGGATGGGTAATAAGACCGATGATGACCTCTGTAAGCGCGAACCGGAATATTTTTCGACCATAACCACCAATGGCTCCAGTTACAAAGCCCGCTACCCGATCAGTTTGGTCAGAAAATAGCGCTACATGGGCTAGTTCGGGTTGTGTCTCTATAAACCAACGATACATCTTACACACGAATAAGAAGCCTAAACTTGAGGAGCGCGAATCAGGTAACTGTTCTAAGTGAATTCTTGCAACATCCTCTATATCGCATTCATTCAACGGTCGAATGATAATGGTTTTTCTTTTAGTGATTGTCATAGGATTTCAAAGCTGGAATAGCAACTGTTCCCAAAAAGGGAATACTTCTGGCCATGAGAATCTCTCAGCCAATTTGCGACCATTTACAGACAATCGCGATGCCAAATATGGGTCATTTAATAATCGTAAAACAGCATGCGTCATGGCTTGAACATCGTCGCCTGGTACAAGTAATCCAGTTTCACCATCGGTTAATAGGTCAGGAATTCCTCCCACGTTTGTAGATACAATCGGTAGTCCCATGGCAGCCATTTCTAGTACAGATAACGGCATGTTGTCAATCTTGTTAGTGTTCAGGTAAATATCATGGTTGGTTACAATTTGGGTTTTTGCCGCCATATCCAGGAATCCAGGGAAGGATGTACTTTCAGCTAGACCCTTTTCTTTAGCTGATCTTTCAATGTGTTCACGCAAGCCCATATCTGGGCCTGCCATGGTCAGGCATGAATCGGGTAACTCCAGGCAGATCCGAGCAAGGACATCCAGTGCCATAGCGGGATTGTATATATCGTGGAAAGCGCGCATCCAGAGCAAATTAGGTTCAAGTTTTGACCGGTGACGATAAGGGTATGGAGAGAGGTCCAATGCATTTGAGATAATTTGGATGTTGAAACCCAGCCAGGCAAGATCTCGACGCAGATAGGCTGATGGGGCAATAATTCTATCGGCTCGCCTCAATACTCTCCGAACCCAACCAGGATGGCGACGCGAAAAATCGGGCAAATTACCCCCATGGAGCACCATAATTAGTCGATGGTCAAAAGCCTTTCCTAGGATGCTGGCCAAATCAGTTATAGTAAAACTCCTACCACTGTAAACTTGTAATATTTGAATATCGATTGATCGTCGCTTCGACCATAAAACTAAGAATACATCCGCTATTCGAAGAAGTGGGTTCAGTTGCGGTGATACACATATAACTGAATAACCTTTGTCAGCAAATGATTTGGCTAAGAATTCTCCTTGAGTAGGAACCATACCTGGGTTGTACCCTGTCATGGAGCCGACAATACAGAGTTTTGGGAAGTTCATAAGCCGGTTCTTTTATAATGAAATATCATTGTTTTTACCAGGATTGATAGTCTACAATTTATTAACAAACATCCCCGCATTTGTCTTTATATTCATCTAATACTGATGCACCCACAATTTACTAGTGAAACCGAAGAAAAACGCACGACCTCTGCATTCTGTTCTACATATAAATAAACATATATTTGCACTTTTAATTATTTTTTTAAGGCACGTACGGTGCGTTCTTGTAGCTTTTAAACTCAAATTTGGTTGTAAAAATCCAAAAATATCGATTCTGCAAAGTTAGTGTTATAATTCAATCCCCCAATAATCTTTAAACATCTCCCTGACTGCTTTTAGATAGTGTTCGTATGTAAACAGATGAGCAGACTGCATTCCAGATCGGCTTGCTTTGAGCCATTTCTCGGGTTGATTTATATAATCTAATATTGAACCCACAAACTCATTAATGTTATGAGGAGGAATAGCTAATCCAGCCTTTGTTTTATTTAGAATTTCGGGGATGGAAGATACCGCTCCAGCAATTGGCACTGCACCGAATGCCATAGCTTCACTAATGACCTTAGGCCATCCATCGGAGTTAGTTGGGTGAAGAAGGATATGTGCACGGGTGTAGTATTCCAGCAAGTCGGATTTCGGTACCCATCCATGAAAGTGAACGCAATCATTAATATCGAGTTCCAGGACTAAAGCCTCATAAGCATCTCGGTCTGGGCTATCCCCAAAAATATTTAACTCAAAAGAAATTTCCCTTTCCTTCAACTGTTTAGCAATTAGTATGGCTCTGTCAACACCCTTTGAATTGTTCAAAGCGCCAACAAAAAGCAATTGGAAAGGAGGGGATAAGACTTTGGAATTCTGGATTTTGGCATGTTGAATTTCATCTGGGGTCAGTGATGGGTTCAGGAAGGAATAAACATGTTTAGGCTGATTACTCCAGTGACCGTTAATGCTGACTACACCACTATGTAAACCCTTCGCTAGCCACCATCGTTGTAGTGCATAAGTTGAATAATTGGTATTATCTGGTCGCCAATTCCCTGCATATTTGACCCAATGGTATCTGGGATAACGAACTAATGCAAGAAGAAAGATGGCTAGCATACTAATATTTGCAGGACAACGCACATGTACTACATCGGCTGCTGGCAACTCCTTGAGTATAGTTCGAATGTAAACAGGGAAATGTTTAAGGATGTTTAACTTTTCTTTTATATTGTTTCCGCCAGATGGGGGAACCCCAATTAATTGGACTCTATTCGATGAATATGGAAGGGAGCTTGCGGGCGCTTGACCTGAATGCAACCAGGCAATATGGCGAACCTGGTCAAAGATCTGTGCTAAGGCGTCTATCTCTTGTACAGTTGGTCCCCAGCCGACGATATCACCATCTTGAATATAATGGTGCATATGGGAAATAATTAACAAATTCATAATGTTTTTGAACTTAGAGCGGAAGAATAGATTTCATACCACCTGGGCATAGTTTTATGAATGTCAAAGTGCTGATAAGCAATTTCTTTCCCAATAGCACCGCGTCCTGAGCGTTCTTCTGCTGAAATTGTGGATATTTCATCCAGAGCTTTGCTAAAGGTCTCTACATCATTGGGTGGAATAAACCCTTGCAGACCTAGTTTTGAAGCGCGGTGACTGATGGAACCGGTTTGAAAGGCAACAATTGGGATGCCTGAAGCCATATATTCAATCAACACCAGCGGACCTGATTCAGAAAGGGATGGCAGCACTGCGAAGTCAACGCAATTAAACAACGCAGGTATATCTGTCCTGGGACCAGTGAAAATAAAAGAATCTCTAAAACCCAGGGAAGATATCTTTTCCTGGCATGCCTGGAAATAATCTCTTTCATTTACTGCACCCACTACTAAGAATTTTATATTATTACGGTTTTTACATTTGCTAAGGGCTTCAATCAAATAACTAAATCCTTTTTGACGCTTACTTCCACCTACCATAACACCAAGTAATTGATGTCCTTCAATGTTAAGTTCACGCCTGGTCGACAAGGATTTTACGTTATGAAAGCGTGAGAGATCGAGTGAATTTTCAATGACGCTTATTCGCTTTGATGGAATACCCGCGGCCTGTGCCCATTGTCCTAATTTCTCATGTACACCAACGTAATGGGCGATCATTGGTTTGCCAAGAATTCGAAACCATAGTGGTATCGAGTGGTCAACTTCTATCCATCCCGTATGGTCATGCAAGATGATCGGAACGTTTACTATGCCAAAAATGCTTGCAAATGCCAGGAAGGAGAAAGATGAACGTCCGTGTACATGAAAGAGGTCGACATGTTGTGCTTTTGTAGCCGCTTTTAGGCTTCTAAACCCTTGGATATCGAAACGGCTTTTTCGCTTGAGCACATACAGTGATGGATTAGAATTCAGTTCGTTTGCCAAAGTAGATGTGGAACGTGTTACGCAAACCGAAACATTGAATTCCTTGCGGCAAGTAGCGTTTGCGATTTCAACTAACATCCGCTCAGCTCCACCAAGCGCAAGGCTGTCAATAACATGCATTATGTTAACAGTTCTATTCATCAAGAAGAGAGATTATTATTTCCCTCGATGTTGTTTGGAGCAGGTTGGGAAGAACCTAGCGTGATTTTATTTTTTAGGATCGTGGCTTCACGGATCGCACGACGCAACTTCCAAGGTGATGAAAACCACAACCAGAAATACTCTAACCAGCTATGTTCGCGCTTTGCTTTGATGTAATACTGCAGGTAGAGTGGAATCCAATATCGCTTTGGATAGAAACGTTGAATTGTGTAGATCTGCGTGGGTGGTGGGAAAGGTCCCCAAAAGGTTGTACGACCCCGCCACCAGGCGCCGTATGTACGCAACCCACCTTTTAGGGCTTTGTAATGAGTCCGGATAGCATAGGGGTTGAAAACCATTTCGAAACCATTCAGGTGCAAGCGTGTGCCCAAATCATTGTCGGCTCCAGAACCATGGTCAAAAACTAGGTCAAGACCTTTTACATTGAGCAGGGCTTGTCTTTTCACCAGGCAGTTACCGGTGTCTAATACATCTGAGGTGTGGAAGTACCGATTTCTAGGAGGAATGTGTTCGTATGTCTTCCAAGGAGCCAGTGAAACGCCAGTAGAAACGGACGCACCTGAACACTCAACTGCTTTTATGTGATGGGATATTAAACCATCCCAGGCAGCAGAGTCGTCATCGAAAAGGAGACACCATTCCCCCTTGGCGGCTAGTATGCCCGCATTGCGGGCAACGGATTGACCGGCTCGATCCAAATAAATAACGCGCACACTAAATTTAGTGAATTCTGTATAGATTTCCGGTTTGCGTTTCTTAGCAGGTGTTTGGTCGACAACGATGATCTCGTCGGCTTGGGGAGTCTGATCTAATAATGATTTAATTGCCTTAGTCAGGTACTTATAGCGATCTAAGGTAGGTATGATGACTGAGATTGAGTCAACCCGCAGGCGTTTCTTCTGGTTTAACAGGTGCATTTTGCCTTGTAAATTCGGTTGCGGATCAGGTGGGGGTACCATCTGATAGCGGCGCAAAGCGCTTGATAGAGCACAAGCAACTCGCCAGGGGCGTTTTATGATAAGGCTCAACCAGAATGCGGTATATAGGGTTGCTGAGATGCCTATATGTCTTAATGAAAAGATCAGTTCGTCTACCAACGGAATTACGGTCAGATCATTGAGATTTGGATACGTTTTCGTTGTAAGGGGGTGGTGGCAAATCCTTCCGCCGGCGATCATAAGGCGGTATGCAAGGTCCATCAAGCGGGCGGTGGCGGTCTGATAGGCAGGATCGAACCCCCCCAGCGCGCGTACAGTTCCTGGACGCAGCCAGCACAGGGCGGGGGTAGCCTTCCAACTGACGCAGCGTTGTTGGGGCTGTGGGTCAAGGAAAAGCCAATTTGTGCTTGTCAACCATAGGCTTTGAAAGGTCTGGTCTGCGCCCAGGCACAAACCGACATGCAACAAGTCATAGTCTTCATGATCGGGAGGCAAAATTGGAAGGCTGTCCCCAGCGAGTCGGGCATCACAAAGGACCGCACCTTTGGCACCCTCTTCTCCCAAGGCTTCGAGAGCGGAGTCTGCATCTGGAAAGCATCTCACCAAGTCCGAATCTTGGAGCTTCGAACTATTGGCGTTGTAGACCAGGTACCGGATTTTCAAGGTCGCTTTCGGCCTCATCCTGTGTTTTTAGCCAGGAATTCCAATAAAATGGGCTTGTGGCTAGCGCCATCAAGGTCATGATCTGACCGGTCAAAGTGAACATACTGCCTTGCGCCCAAAGAGTCTCGCCAACCAGCATGGTCGCCAACACGCCTACAAAGGCTGCGAAAGAATCCCTGGCGACCGTATTTTCGAGAGGCGAAGTCACTTGTTGGGCAGTGCGGAGAAGCGTTCGCAAGACGCTAACCAAAAAAGCGATGTAGACCATAAAACCGACTATCCCCAATTCGAACCAGGCTTGGGCATAGTTGTTGTGCGCTCCAGCAGAATGGATGAAAAACATTACATTCTGAAAGCCTGCTCCGATCAACAAGAAATAGGGCTTACTCCGTATGTAGTGTGCGAAGTTGTCGTATACCTTTAACCGATCCCCAGCTATACCTTCGAAACCAAAACGTTCTATTCTGTCTATAAATACCACATTTATGTTTTCCTGGATCGGTTCCTGAACCAGGTCACGCGCCAACCAGAGGACCAGTAAAACGCCTAGCACGGCGAGAGTCGACACCCCGATTGCCCGTTGGCGGTAGATATAGAGGTAACCGAGCGCCAGGGCTCCAATCCCCAGCCAGGCAGTCCGGGATTGTGCGAAGACCGACACCATCAGCATGATTGCCATTAACGCCAGCAGTAAGAGCTTTGGGATGATAAATCGCGAGACGCGCAAGAAACTGAGCGTTAGGGCTATGCCCAAGAGCATAACCACGCCGATTTGCTTGTGGTGTGGGGAGAGTGTGCCGACGGGCATCTCTCCATACAACGCCAGGTAATAGCTGGACCAGAAGCTCGACAACCAGCCCAAATCCTGGGCGAAGGCCAGAACCGCCTGGAATACGATGTTGGTGTAAATCACGCCCAGGATGAAGCGGTAGCGCCTGGGGTTATCCACCAGCACGACCACATAACCGGCGGCCAGGAAATAGGCTGTGAAGCGAATAGCACGGATCATCCCCGGAAGTAATCGTGTTATTCCCGAGGTCGCGAGGGTTATGAGTAAGCTGAGCCAGACCAGTAAGAGCAGGATGGCGGCCCAATAGTGAAAACCGGAGCGATCTCTTTGGAGCTGGCGCAAATGGGGCCAGTATCGTAGCCCGAAAAATAAGAAAAACACGATGAAGACGAAATCGTAAACGCGGTAGTCCGTAGCTAGGGACCCGAGCATGAAACGTCCCAATGGAAGGACATAGTAATAAGAGGTGATGAGAAGAGCCAAACCAATGAGGGGTAAACCGATGCGATCTTCCTGGTCCAGTTGGCCGGTCTCCCAAGTAGCCAGTTGGACAGTTTTATGTCTGTTTTCGTATTCCATTACTTCAGGATTCCCTGATAATATTTTACAAGGTTGGAGAAGGTTATCTCGAGGCTATAATGTTTCTCGGCTCGCATCGCTGCCAGCTGTCCCAGATTCTCTCGTAGGATCGGATCCTGGACCACAGCTCGCAATCCGGCGGTTACATCTTCGACCGTTCGCGGGATGATAATACCGGCCTGACCTTCAGCGAGCATCTCAGGGATGCCCCCTACACCCGTCGCCACGACCGCCTTCCCGGCCGCCATGGCCTCCAATATTGCGTTAGGCATGCCCTCGCGGACACTAAACAGAGAGACGACTTCGAAGGCTTGCAGATAATCCTCAACATTTAGTACTGTGCCGAGTAGCACAACCACCCCATCTAAACCTAACTCACAAATCAACCTCTCAAGTGATGGGTGTTCCGGTCCCTCTCCGAGCAGGCACGCTTTCACGGGGTAGCCTTCCTCTCGCAGGATTGCGATCGCCTTTATAAAGATGTCCTGCCCTTTGCCTGGTCTGAGGTGGGATATGTAACCCAGGCCGATATCAGTTGCACCCCAGTTCAATTGAGCGCGCATCTGGTTTCGAATGATACCATTGGGCGGGATAGGGTCGATGCTGTTGGGCAGCACGTCCACCCAGGACAGCGGCGAGATTGCCTGGCGGGCTACGTACCTGGCGGTGGAGGCACTGTTAGCGCTGTAATGTGCGCCGAAGAGTCGAAGCAGGTGGAATTGGATGACCCGGCGAAGACGGGCAGCACCTTTGCTTATACGCGGATATTCGCTCCGTTCGGTGACGCAATACACGGAGCATCCAGCCAATCGAATCGCCAGCAGCTGCTGTCCCAGAGAGAAGTTGACCTGGCTGTGGACGATATCGGGTGCGATCTGGCGGATCTGGTCTTTGAGGTCAAGAAGGTGGCGCGGCTGCCGGTGCCACATTTTGGGGGCCTCGTAGACGGGCACATGCGCAGCTTCGAGTACCTTTAGAAAAGGTCCCCTCCGTTCAGCCAGGCAGCAAACCACGGGTTCGAAAGCGCCGGTCTCTTGCGCCTTCAGAGCGGTCCGGGTGACAAAACGCTCCAGGCCACCGATTTCAAGGACCCCGACAAAATACAAGACGCGCATGTTCTTATTTCCATCCTCGGGCGATCAGGAATTGACCGCCGAAAAAGAAACGACCGGCCATACGAGTGGCGACCTGGAAGGGCGTGCGCCAACCTTTTGGAAGTCCAACGTAAAAATCTCCGATATTTGAACTCTGCAGAGGGTGCATACGGGGCGTTTGAAACAGAGCGGTTTTGATTCGTTTTTCATCCAGTATGAGGGTAGAGTGGCAAGATAAGGTTTTGCATAACCCGCCTCTCCGGATCATTGAGTTGAGCCGAGTTCGCTGAAGTTCTTTGCTAGGCAGTCAGCCAGCGCTAGCGGATCTCGATGAGGGATGATAAAAACGTTTGGTTGAGCGGTGAATATTTGGGTAATTTCGGGCACGTCGGTGCAGACCGCCGGCAGGCCGAGTTTCAGCGCTTCCTCCAGCGCATGGCCCGCGCCAGAGGCCACTGCAGCCAGCAGGAACACATCGGCCCAGGAAAACATACGCTCCATTTCTTCCAGTGGTGCTTTTAAGATCAAATCCACCTGCTCTTCCAGGCCCAGCTCGTGGCGGGCGTAGGCGACCGCATCCAGGAAAGGACCTTCGCCAACGATGCGATAAACGAAACCCAGGCCGCGCTGTTTTAAGATTTGGGCGGTCTGTAAGGCGAACTCGTGGCCATTGCGCCAGTCCAGGTTAGCCACGGTCAAGATTCGTAGAGAAGAGCATTCGTTGTTTGTAGTAATCAAGGAAATTACTTTCGGGATGCGATTATTGGAACCCAGGCACTTTCTAGGAGATGACGTGTCCGTTCGGGACCGATGTTAAAGAGCGGGTCGATGATCGATAGTCCAGGGGTGAAAGTTTTTCCCATCTGGGGATAGGTGATGGCGTTGAAGTCGAAGTCTAGGTAGAGGATTTCAATACCGGCCTTTTCGAATTCTTCGACGCGCATATAGTTGCGCCCGCCGCGGCCCGAGATGTAGTGTGTGGCACCCAGATGGGCGCAGACCGCTACAAGCCGCTCGGTCGGTTCTGTGGCGGTCACTGGCATCTCGTTGGCGCGGTAGATGCCCACATGGTTTATTTCGAGCATATTGAGCAGCACCAACAATAGGTCGTAATTAACACCATCAAGTGTTGGTTCAGGGGACATGATGGCTTCGCGAATAGGCGACCAGCATTGGTCGAAATAGGGTGTATTGTGATAGGTGTACTCAATTGTTCGCGCGGCATAGTCGCGCCAGCCTTCATCGGCGATTGTTACCTCCTCAATATTACTTGAGCGGCTGGCGTTTACTGGTACTGTGATCCATTGCCAGGTTTCCTGGCGTTTGATCTTGGCACGGTTCTGGAAGTAGCGACGGCGGAATTGAACGTTATTTAATAAAACAAAGGCGTCGCTGTGCATTATCTTATTAAAATAACCCATCCAGGGCAAAAAATGAGGTTGATGGATGGAGACGATCATACGATCAAGCGGATCAGTTCAAAGCACTCGGCATATTGGTGACCGATCTGCTTGCCGCGCACCTTTGCCAGGTCTTGGACGATGTCGTTTGAAAAGAAAACGCGTTTTTTCTGTGTCTTGTAGGCGTTAATGGCAGCGACCTTGGCGTCCACCGCCTCGCGGTCGAGTGTCAGGAACACGTCCATGGAAAACTGCGTATTGTTCCAAGGCAGTTCATAACCGAGGATGGAGGTATATTTAAAAGCCCGTCTGGCCTCAGCGTAAGTCACCTGGTGGGATTGGTGCATGTCGTCCCCACTGGGTGCGAGAACCAATACCGGTTTGAGCTCCTTGTTGAGATCATAGAACAACTGCAATATATCGGTGCGGGCGTCGAACAGGTTGCGTGGGTCGTAGTCGCGCAGGATAAATTTCTCGGGGTCGAGCCCCAGGAATTGTGTAGCCTGTTGGAATTCTACCATGAAGACATCCCGGTTCACCCCTGGCGGTAGTGATAGGCCGACATAGTAGATAGCATTTTGTTTACCCAACTGGTAGATGGTGCCCCCAGCCCCAAGCTCAACGTCGTCGATGTGAGGCGCGATGGCAATGATGGTTTTTCCACGAATGTTCAGCATATTCTGTCTACCTTAATTAATTACGAGCGTTTCTTTCCTTGGAAACGAGCAATTCGCCCGGTTCGATGTATAGTATTAGATTTTCGTCGTCCGCGGTTTTAATTCGAAAGCCGCGGCGCTTGTAGAAGCGGATGGCGTCCTGGTTCTGGCGGGAGACTTTCAGGGTCACAAACGGCTTTTGATGTTGTTGAGCGGAGCGAGCGGCATACTGCAGCAAGCGAGTACCGATGCCTCGTCCCTGCTGGGTTGGATTGACAGCGATGCGGTTTACATGTACACACTCAGACTTGAAAGTGGCGATCATGAATCCTATCACTTTATCGCCGTCCAGAACAAGATGGGAGGCTTTCCACTTGCCGGGGAGATCGATCGAAAAGTTGCGTTCCTCCCAACGCTCGGCTATGGCCTCCTGGTCGATGAACAACAAATCCTGCTGGGAGATTGCTAGCAATTCTTTGGTTAGAGGCACAATTTGATAGTCCACTTTACCTTCTTGGCGGTTGCGATAGCACGTGACGGTACATATCAATAAACTCTTGCGACTGACGTTCCAGTGTGAACTGCTTTAGAACGCGGGCTCGCCCGGCTTGTCCCATGCGGACCCGTAAGGAGGGGGTATCAATCAATTTGATTATTGCCTCAGCCATTGCCTCGGGGTCCCGGGTTGGAACGACAAAACCCTCTACGCCGTCTGTAATGGCTTCGCCCATTCCTCCACAGTCGGTTGTGACTACCGGCAGACCGCAGGCTATGGCTTCGATGACGCTGTTGGCGATCCCTTCGCTCAAGCCTGCATGGAGAAAAATGTGGCTCTCGTGGAGTAGATCGCGTACACTCTCTGGGTTAACTTCGCCTGTCAGGGTTACGTATTCATCTAGTCTAAGATCCCGGATAGTAAAAAGCAGTCGGCTTCGTTCTAAACCTTCGCCTACAATGGTCAACCTTACGTTCGCCCCTCGCTTTATGAGCTCTTTCACAGCCATCAAGGCGTACTCGTATCCTTTGCGCCAGATAAGCGCACCAACCATCAGAATATGAACAGATTGTGTACTTATCTTTGCAATCGGCGGACAGAAGAAATTGGTGTCAACTGCTGTGTAGATAATAAAGCTATTATTAGGATCCAATCCCAGATTTACGGCTTCTCGACATATCTCTTGACAAACGCAGTGCACAGCGGTGGCTTTTTCCAAAGTGCGTCGAAGCCCAGCTGTGAACACCTCATTTCCAGGGATTTGGGGCCAGATGTTAACCTGCCTCCCACGACAACTGATTACTGATGGGAACTCAAAGTAGTCGAACACCCACTCGAAATTAATGGCGGACGAATTCCACTCAAAGTGGATCAAGTTCACCTGTAGACGGATAAGGGTGAGTGCGTTTCTCAGAAGGACGAGGCGCAATTTTTTGTTTTGTGTCTGAGCATTAATAGCATGTACTAACCGGATGAGTTCGACGGGTCGAAGGGTGAGTAGGACTCCAAACGCTTTCAGGATCGCAATAAGATTTTGAAACCATCCAGTACGATGGGTATTAACAACACGTACACCTGAAATCTCCTTCTTCCGGCTGTAAGCTTGATTTAATTTAACTGCGACAGTCACATCCACTCCAGCAGCTACCAACGCTCTAAGCCTGCGTTCGATGAAAGTGTCTGAAGGTGGCCAGCTAATACCTATAACAAGGACATGCAAGGCCATTTTACCTTTTTCTGTCAAATCGATGTTCCCAAGCTGAAATAACTTTCAGAGCCGGACCCACAAATCCACCTGCTGATATGGTGTCTTGAATGAATCCTGCCAGTACATCATGATAAGCTCCCACGTTTGAGCGACCGAAATAAGTATTATGCCAGAGTAATACGAGCACACCGCGGTATTGGCGAACAGCTTTCATAATTTCGTCCAATATCGTACGTGCCTGATCCGGATCTAAATTGCGATACTTATCTAGTGTGTTATCCATTATTGTTAGAGGCAACTCCCATATTTTTAAGCGCCTATTCTCGATCAGGTCGAATGGTTGGAATGGCAAACAATAACCACAGCGGAATCCTTCGTGGTCCGCAAACCCCAAGGACGAGTCATATTTCAAGCCTGCTCTTTCCCATAACCGCCAGGTATATGGTGGACGGAATTGTAGAGTGTGTTGACGTCCTCCTTTGATAGGACCAAGATAATGGGTGGCATCGGAAAATTCGGCGAGAAATGCATCTTCATCCAGAGAAGTTCGTAAACCTGGGTGAAAGCCAACTTCCCAGCCTTGTTTAATAGCATTCTTGACTCTGGAGGAGTTAGAAACACGCTCCAACATATAGTTTGAGTCACCGGACTTGTTGCTGCTCATAAGGTACAGAGATGAACGAATGCCTAAAGATTTCTCCCACTCAATGAGTTCACTCAAATTATCGTGAGGATCCGATCGTCCTAGCCATTTAATCGCAAGATCCTGTGAAAACCTGCTAATCCCTTGTTGAATTTTGCCACGCAAGAGGTTTTTAGTAAGTAAGCGGATGGAAGGTTTCCTTGCTTTGCTTAGTGAGTCGAAATCACGGGTAAGCGCTACAGCAAAAGGCTTTCCTTCCCATTCAGGCTCCACGAAACGCACATGCGGGGAGAGTTTCAATATCCAGTTTTGCAGGTTTCTTTTGTATTCGTTAACTAAAGGACGATGTAGAAGGTTATAGCGTCTAGCCCAACTTGAGGTAGACGGGAAACGTCCACGCGCATCGAGTGGACCCCCCTGTACTACTTCCTCGTAACGGGTAAGAAAGAAAAAAGCTGATGCGAAGACATCAGGCACGATTAATACTCTCTCACCGGATGTGCATGAAACTTCCTTTATGCCATCTTCGGTCGGATACAGATATGGCGTTCCATCCAATATTACAGGCTCTCTCGGGAGTGAGATTGTACGAAGGTATTTGTCTGGACAAAAAAGACTTGAAGCAGCAATATGTAAGTGAGGTGCATCACGAACATCAGGTTGCTTCCAGCCGTAGGAGATCACTAGGTTTTCGGATTCTAGTATCTGGTCAGGCGTATAGCAGGTGACTCGATATGGCGTCTCAAGAGTATCAAATAGGATTCCAGAAATATATTGGATTGCCTCAAGATTCGGAGAAGACTGAAAGGTGATCAAAATCGAAGATGGCATATCAAACTAGTTTCAGAGGAGGAAAGTTAATGGGTTTGTTGAAAAAACTACTTGATAGAATCGAGTCATGGATTTTGAGCGTCTAAAATGATGATAAAAGCGAATCGATATCGTTGACGACGAACGAGGCGGTAAACTAGTTCAAAGAGGTGTATTAGCATATTGCCGAGGAAATGAGTATATGATATGTCTAATCCGTGAGGCAAGAAGATGATCAATTTTTGATGATTGATTTTTTTGTCTTTTTGGAGAAGGGAGATCATCTCGTTTAGCTCCATATGGGAGTGGTATTTCCAGCCTGGATTACACCCACTAAAATCCGTTTTTGAGTAGTGGATGTAGGTGACCTTTTTAGCACCAAACCGCTCAAGAAACTTAAGGATTATTTTTGAGGTTTCGGTAATGTCGTTAAGGTTGGTCACACTCAAGCCGAAGGATGTAATACAGCTGAATTTTTTATCAAGTTGTATTTTATTTACGTCGGCAATTTTGTAGCTAATAGCAGGATGTCTATTGATTTTGCGAGCTAAAGAAATGCCTACTTCAGAAATATCAAGTGCTAGAACTTCTTTTGTGTAATTAGGGAACCAATATGTTCGAGTCCCTGTTCCGCAACCGAGGTCTAATATATTTGGGTATGGCCTAGCATGCGAGGTGGTGTGTTTAAAACATCTTTCCACTAATTTTTTTGATGCTTCACGTTTTTCCTTAATTTTGGATTCCTTTTGGCTCAGGAATCTTTTGTTGTAAACTTGCTGGATGGTTTGGTTCATCAGCGTTCGTTGGTTAAAATTTCTTTGTAGATTTGTAAGCATTGATCTATAATTACCTTTACGTCGTGATTTTTCTGAACATAAGATTGACCAGCCTGCCCTAGACTGTGCCTTAGTTGGGAACTCTCAATAAGCTCTTGAAGCTTGACAGTTAACTCACGGGGATGCGCGTTGACGATGGGCATGTCCTGGCAGTGGGGGAGCCACTCGGGGTTGATATAGGTAATCACCGGCTTGCCCAGTGCCATTAGTTCTATAGAAACCTTGCCATACCAGCCGTAAAGCACCTGGTCGACTCCGAAGTCGCATAACTCATATAAAGCCTTCACTTGATGGAAAGGCACTTTCTCGATGAGAACCAATTTTATAGGGTAGCCTAGGGCTTTCAGCTCTGCCACCGACTGTTCTACAAATTCGGTGCCCTTTTTACGGCGTAGAGAGGGGGCGTGAGCAATGCGGATGATCCCGTCCTCGCGACTCTGCGGATATGGGCGCTCCGGCTGCCAGCGGCGCAGATCTATGGCCTGCTGCACCACGACAGCCTCGGGTACGACGCGCAGCATGTCGGGTCCATAAACTATCATCTTATCCGAGTAACTACGCCATTTTTTCAATCTTCGCAATTGGTCGGGACGGCTTATCGGCGGCTCTTGAACCTGGTCGCCGGCCGTTCTGGCGCGCAGGTAGTCGAAATAGGCAAGATCAATTAATTCGAGACCGCGAAAATGGACAACGATCTTCTTGCCCATCCTGCGCAGCAGGGGCAGGTCCAGGTGTGGGAAGCGCCCAAAACCATACAGCGAGCTGCCCCAGAAGAAGTGAAAAATATCGTAGTTTAGAGCTGACCACAGGGAAAAGAGCAGAATCAGAAGATGTTTCTTGGGTTTATTATTTATTTTATCGATTGATAAATGGACGTCATTAATGTGGCCGTACCATTCTTGTGAATAAGTGGCAGCGGTGGCGTAGTATCCCCGGCGGCGCAGTTCTTCGACCATCAACTGCATCTGTCCACCGATTTCGTGGGGGGCGAAAAGGATTTTAAATTTTTTGAGTGAATCTTTCATGAGGGTTTATTTAAAACTTGATAAGCTCTAACTGTTCAAAAAATGTTGGAATCATTGTGATTTCAAATCATCTGATGCAAGTTATTCGGTATATCCTTCTCGCCAAATAGTCAATCGCCGCTGTAATAACGATTCCAAGAAAAGCACGTCATCTTCTAGGAATTTCCACAGTGTCAGACGAAGGATTTCTGAGAACTCTGGTTTATTTTTATATCTGTCATAAACCAGTTTGTGCCAAATTACAGGTGCAATTGGTATCCTGTGGAGAAATGAGCGCAAGAGACGCGCCCCAGGATATCTTTTCAAATAGAGATTTTCCGTAGAAACATTTTGTGGTGACACATCAGTCCAAAGCACTTCTTCCGAGATGTTCAAAAATCTGGCGATCTGTTTTAACGTATCAATAGGTGTGAGAATTGCTTCTTCGGAAATTATAATTAAAACATTTTCCCTCGAGAACAATTCAATATATGGCATTATTTGAACGCCATAACGGCTGGTACAGAGATATGCAAGGTCATCCCATACTTCAGTTTCAGGTCTTTCCTTAATTCTTCCACGCAGATATCGATGAGAATAATGGGAAATAATCCTTTCTACAGGTTGTCTAACGATATAGATGAATTTTAACTCTGGATTATATTTATACAGCCGGGTATAGGTATTGAGATAAATTGGCAAACAAGTGTAGCTAGTGGACGCTTCACCACACAGTTGTCCTTCTCTAGGAGAAAATAGACTATGATACTGGTTTAGATTTTCGCGCCAGTTATCGACTCTGCTGAAGTAATGCGGTTCTTTTTTTTTGCAGAAACAAACTTGGGAATGTTGCGCTAATTGGAACGCCAAACTCGATGTTCCGCATTTCTGTGCCCCAATGATCATAAAGTCGACTTTTTTATTGTTCAAGTCGGTACCTTCGCCAGATTGAAAGAGGTGAAAAGATCTGTGGAAAGGAGTTGAATTTGACATTCACCCATACCTGGATAGGAAACAACGAACAGCCTGTGATAGGCTTTTTCACTCAGTCAATGCCTCCATTCGGTTTAGAAAGCTTCATCTCCGGACCAAACGAACCGTATCTCAGCCGACACGTGGTGCCAAGTCAGTTTATCGTGCAGGATGTCCCTAGCTGAGCTGGCAGCAGTGTAATATAAATTTTTTCTCCAAACTCTGCTAAGGGGGATGTTGATTTTATAGATCCCGGTATTATTCCTTATCCAGATACCCCCATGCTGCTAATGATTCAGCAGCGACTTCCAGGAATACGTCTAAACCTTCTTGGGAGAAATGGTGTTTCCAATCCCCTGAAACTCCTTTGCGGTGTCCAGAACCTGGGTCTTCCTCTCCTGGTTTGCGTCCACCCGATTGCACCTTGAATGAATTCTTTTCAACAACCTTCTCAACAAGACGAGTATCTGAGCTGACGCATAGACTATTAAAAACTCCAGACGTTACTTCCACGGGTCGCTGTAGCAGATCCTCATAACGAATAATATGCACATGCTCCTTCTCGTTGGACATATGTTGGGTATAGACTGACCAGCCCATCGCAAAATCCCTCAAGAATTCAAGTTCGAGCTGCCCATCTTGGGTAAATCGACCGCGTTTACCTACACGCTGCCAGAGAAAAGCCCGAGAGATGGCTACATCTCTACCGTCTCAGATTATGCCTATAAGTTTGGCTTTCGGAAGCACGCTTTGGATTAGGGACAGATCCTGCACCGTGCTTTTACTACCTACCAACTGGTTTTCTGACTCGCGGTAGCTGCGCATGGTATCGACGACCGTCCTTTTTACAAATGCCTTGATACCTGGCTCTGACAGCTAAACGTAGCCGTAATTTTGCCACCATTCTGAACCCTGAATCATCTCAACTAATGCGCTGTAGCCTCCTTGTCTGTGCAAGTAGGGGATTTCTGGTCTGTAAAGATTGAAAAAAAAGCCCTCTGAACGGCAACTGATTTCGGGAAGACTATCCAACAGGTTCCTTAACCAGGTGGTCCCGGATTTGGCAAATCCCGTTGCGAAGAGTAGGATTTTTTCATCTAGAGAACCAGGTGAACTTCCGGCAATTCAAGTTTGGATTACAGGGGTGATAAATGTTTTTTGAATTGTACGTATCAATGTGTCGTACCGCTTGCGTGTGATTTTTCGAGCGTTTAACACTAATTTCATGTGTTAATCTTCCCTATGATCTTATCTGATCCAGATTCAGTTGGGTGCAATTGCTGCAATCATTTTGGTTCAATGTTGGTTGTCTTGAAGCGTGTTCAACTCCTGGTTGGCCTCTTTGTTATTGGGATCGAGAGCCAGCGCCTGGGAGAAGGCTTGTTTTGCGAGAGTATTGTTCCTTATTGCTTTAGCCGACCGGCCCAGACCGATCCAGGCATTAATATTCTCGGGATCTATCGCGATCGCTTGCCGGTATAGTTCGATGGCTGTCTCAGGGTCGTTCAAGATTTCGGCGATTTTGGCTCTTTTTAAAAAAATAGTGATATGGCTTCTGGGGTTCTGCTCAAGGTAGCTGTCGTACCATTTGGCTGCCGAGTCCAGGTCGCCGGTATCTTCGAAAATGTAGGCAAAGAACAAGTGGATCGCGGGTGCGTCTGGGAAGCGGCGGTTGCCTTCCAGAAGGAATTGGAGGGCGCGGCCGCTCTGGCCCAGTTTCCAGTATGCGTTGCCCAATTGGTGATAAGGGTCGGGCGATGCATCCGGGTGGCGCTGAATCCAGGGTTCGAGGAGCTGGATGATCTCGTCGTAGCGGGCTTGTTTTTTTAGAAGGTCTGCCAGGCGCTGGTGTGGAAGATGCCATTCCGGTTCCAGGTCGACTGCGAAGCGGTAGGCCCGGATGGCTTCGTCCTGGTTGCCGGATGCAACGAATTGGACACCACGGTCAATCCAGACCTGGGCAGGGATGCCCCCTGCTTTACAGTCCGCTAAAGCCTCCTCCGTGCGGCCTGCATCCCAGGCTTGGGTGCATAAATCGAAGTACGCCAGGGGTGCCTGCGAGCCAGATGTGGCGTGGGTCAGCAATGCAACTGCCACATCCGTATGACCGGCTTCAAGGTAGGCGTGCCCGACCATACGGGCGAGATTGGGATTATCGGGAATTGAGGCAAGGTGCATAACGGGCGCTGCTCGAATCTGTTTCCAGAAGGACACCCGCCACAGGTTGTTGGCGAACGTTTGATGAGTACCAGAGAGAAACATCCCAAAAACGAGAGCCAGCGAAAGGAGGGCAACAGGGATGTAACTTTTCGATTGGGGGTATTTAAGGACCTTCATTATGGAAATCCGAGGCTGCTAGCCCAAGGAATGGTTGAAGGAAAAAGTGCCAACCATGGAATCCACCTAGCTGGCGTTTGAAATAGATTCGACCTTCCCCCTAATTCCCCTTGATTACGCAAGGTCTGAGCCTGTATCCGATGGCCGCCGCCCGCCTGGGTGGAAGGATCCTGCTTGAGAGCGTTATGGTGCGAATCGCCAGGGCCAGGCCGATATTGCGGGGGTTGAGGTGGAGTGCTTGTGCGAAACACCTATCGGCTATCTGCGTCTCCTCGTTCGCCACTAATAACAGACCGAGGTTGAAGAGCAAGGCGGTCGTTCGCCAGTGGATCGTCTTATCACCCAACTTAGCGAATCGTTCCAGGTTCTGTGCGATCAGGATCAACGACAACGCCTGCTGGGTTTTTCGCTTTTTCAAGTCCTGCGCGGAGAGTTGCCCCTCAGGGCAACCTTTGCGATAGAAGCACAATACATCAGGGATGAAAACGATTTGGATATCGTGGCAGCCCGCACGGCTATCGTATTCGTAATCCTCCCAGATCCACCCTGGGAACCAGGGGCCGATCTCGTCCATTGCAGCGCGCCTCCACATACAACTGCTGGTGCACCAGGGGCGACCGAACAATATGTCGGGGAGAAATGTGGAAAATGCCTGATCGCTGGATTTGCGTATCGTCTCGTTACCCGTCAGCGGCCAAGAAGAGAATTCTTTGGTGATGCAATAACACATCCCGGCGTTGGGACTATCCAATAGTGCCTTGACCTGGGCTTCGACTTTATTCGTCTGCCAAAGATCATCGGAGTCCAAGTAGCAAATGAAATCCCCGCTCGCGGTCTTGCGGCCCATCTCACGCGCTGCGCCTGGGCCGATATTTTTTTCGGAACGCAGCAAATTCCAGTTGATGTCCCCGACTTGGTGGTTGGCGAATATATCAGATTGAAAAGTCTGATCAGAAGCATCATCGACGATGATTAATTCAAGTGGTCGATAGGTTTGGTTTACTACAGAGGTGATGGTCTGCTGCACCAGTTCAAAGCGGTTGTGGATTGGGATGATTACACTGACAAGATTTGAGTTATCTCGGCTCATGACGGTTGGTTATTAAAGAACAAATTATCACCAGAAAAGTTTTACAAAGGTGGGTTATTGAAAACCTTCGAATCGCCATGAGAGAGTCTAGATAACAATCATGTACATACCATAGGAGGCATCGCCATCACTTAGATTTATTCTCATTTCCCTGCACCCAATCCTTGCAGAGTTTCTTCGCTGCGGATGCAGAGCTTCTAGATATAAGAAGCGAAGGTTTGGCGGTTATTGCGTTTTTCAGACAGGTAATTCTTTCATGCGAACTCAAATTATCACTCTTCGACAAACGTAACCAGCGAGAGGCGGTTCGCCCCCGATAAATGATCGATTTTTCTTTGTTATCTATTAGATAGCTCAAGCGAACGCGATCGGCTTCTTCGTATCCAGCGACAACTTGGAATTGGGATTTTGCGTTTTCATGCTTACGAAATACAGTTAGATACTGGTCCAGGATCAGAGGGGGATTATTACGAGTGAAGCGAATCAGGAGTTCGGTGTCCATGGCAATATTGAGGTTTTCATCGACCATCCCCAATTCATCAAACAAACTGTGTGAAAAAAACGTAGATACCTGCCGGATCAAATTCAACGGTTGTGTAGCCAGGTCAATCCAGGAAGTAAAATGGGATTGAAACTCGCCAATGATTTCACCTTGTGCGTTAATCACCTGAGCCTGCCCAATAACAATGCGGGCACTGGGATTGTTTGCAAAAGCCAGGGCAACCTCCTGGAATGCGCCAGGCAGACATAAATCATCGGCGTTCAGCCAAAGCAGTATTTCTCCTGTGGCGTGTTCGATGCCCTTGTTGATGGCATGGCTTTGCCCGCGATCCGGTTCGCTCACCCAATAAGCCAACCAGGGAGCGTACTTTTTAATGATCTCGACGCTCTCGTCTGTGCTTCCCCCGTCGATAATTATATACTCTACATCTGGATAACCCTGCAGGAGCACCGAGCGGATGGTCTCCTCAATGAATTGACCTTGATTGTAAGAAGGGGTGACAATACTAATGCGTAGCCATGGTGAACCATTTGGCATTGTATCAGGCAGTTGCGAGCTGGCCTCCGTCCAGGGCCAGACGGTTTTATCGGGTGGATGCGGGGAGAGTTCAGCGAGGGTTGGACAGCGCATTTCTAGAACAGGTCTCGATAATCCACACGAGGAAATTCTTCTAATTTTCCTCCGACTGTAGAGTTGTAAACTTGTATACCCAGTTCATCACATACTTCTTTTGCTTTTTGAAAGTGGAAAATCATTTTATGTGGGTAAGGCTGGTGCCATTTTGCACCCTTTCCGAAGTATTTTGGGTCAAAATGATTCATGTCATCATTTTCGGTAGATACTAATTTGTAATTCGTCTCATCTTCTACCAGCACCGTCGAAGGCACTTTGTAATCAGTGTCACAACCTATCAAATAAATTGGATTGAATCCCAAATACACAGATAGCTGCATAGCGGCAACGGTCACCGTATATACATTAGAGACCCATTCAGAAGCATCATCTGTAAACATGCTGGATGCTTCTAGTGGCTTCTCCAATGCTCTCTCAGGATACCAGTAGACATTTTCCCTTGATTTTAAATTCCATTTTTCCCGAAAATGTAACGGAAAAAATGAATACATGTCGGGGTATTCTGCAGTAAGGATATTAATCTCATCTGCAATATCCGGGACGACTCTGGTATCTACTGCCACATAAAATTTCGGTCGCCAAGAGATGCGATCAAATAACAGGTAAGCTTTGTTGGAAGCCCAGACATATTCATCTGAAAACAAACATAAATCCATTTTATTCAGACTTGGGCCATTTCCCATGATGATGCAGCGTTGATCAGCATATGCGTTTTTGAGAGACAATAACCTTGCGGTCATAGTTCGGACATTTCGATCTGTGTAATGAACAAATGTTTTCTTAAAAGCTGGTATCGCCTTTCGCCGCCATGTGTAAAGCGGATGACGAAGATCCTCAGGAATGATGTTCCGGTAAACTTTTCGTAATTGCATTTATTCCGTACTTAAACTCGCCGTCGCTCCACCATCCACAACTAACGCCTGCTTGGTCATGAAAGAAGATTGATTTTCTTCTGCTAAGAAATAGATTGCTTTTGCGATCTCTTCTGGTTGTCCCACTTTCCCTTATCCTTCTTGTGGGCCAAGTTTTCTAGCCTTTGTTGAATATCCTCACCACTTAAGTGACCTCGTTTCAACCCCGCTCGCAGCATTGGTGTATCAACAGAACCAGAGAGAATGGCGTTCACTAGTATGTTATCGGGAGCGAATTCGAGAGACATGGCACTCGTCAAAGCTAACAACCCGCCTTTGCTGGCTGCGTACGCGGGGAAATTGGTAGAGGTTTGAATGGCGTGAACGCTGGATACATTGACAATCGCCCCCTCTTCATATTTTAGTAAAGAGTAGGCTAATTCCGTATTTATAAATACCGAACGCAGATTCGATGCCATTATTCCGTCCCATTCCTCGACGCAGGTTTCCAAGAGGGGTTTGGCGATTTGGAGGGCAGCATTGTTGACCAGGGCATCAATCGTGGGAGTAAATACTTTTGTTTGGGTTAAGATGTCTTCCAGTTCCCTAGATTGGGAGATATCAGCCTGAATAAACAAACCGTTTTCGAGAAAGGTGTCTCCGAAAGGAGTGCAGTCTACATCGATCACCTTCCATCCCTATTCTGCAAAGAGCAATGTTGTAGCCCTCCCAATGCCACCGGATGCCCCTGTAATCAATACAGTACGAGTGGTGTTTACTTTGTCGGTTTTGGAGGTCGAGATTTTCATTTATGTGTTCACTTCGAATTTGATCTTCCTATGTATTCGATAAGAGGCCGTTCTGCATTTGATAGAGCGTGGGAATCCTTACTACGCCTTATTCCATTTGGATAATAAAACCTGTGCTTTAGCTCACTAGTTACCGGCCCGTGTAGTGCAAATCCCCGGTATGTCCCCCAAAACTGTAGTAAACGGAAGGTTACAATACTTTTTAGATTCACCCATAATACTTCATCACGCCTGGCGTTATAGCAATCGCTTATGAGATTGGCGGTGAACAAGCGCAGGAAATCCCAAAGCCTAAATCTTTCCTGGGGATAAATACGCTTCAAGGCAATGGCTTCCCGGCTATAACGATTATATATCGATCTGGATGTCTCATCATGGACGTGCACGATTTCTGCATCAGCAGCATAGGCAATTTTATAGCCTAGCGCCAAAACTCGTTTGACCCAATCCAAATCTTCCAGGCCGGTCAATGTTTCATCGTAAGGCAGTTGCTCCCATAATGAACGGCGAATAGATGCATTGGCATTATTGCAAAAAGGATGTTCTTGTTCCAGGTTGGATTCTTCTGGAAACCATTTGGCGAAGACCTGATGTTCAGAATATTTCGTTGCTTTATTTCCCCTTTGTTTACCATAGACCAGGGCGACTTGTGGATCAGAGAAAGGAGCCAGCAATTGCTCCAGCCAATCCTGATATACCGGATAAACATGCGCGCTGGCGATAACAATGAATTCTCCTTTGACTTCCTGACAACCTAGATTTAGGGAGCGGCCGAAGGAAAATTCTTCAGGCCGGATATTGAGAATCTTAACCGGGTAACGGGCGACAATAGAGAGCGTGGCATCAGTGGAACCAGAATCTACTAGGATAATCTCAATATCTTTGATAGATTGCTGCAAAATGCCACTGAGCAGCCTGTCGATATTGTGTTCCTCATTACAACAACGGATAACTATAGAAGCTTCCAAGAGTTTTTCCATTTAATTATTTATTTATCACTTGCTGTTGTTTAATGCTTACCGATATCAACAATCCGAATTGAGTAATTCTCATTCCAAGGTCTTGGCTGCAAATGCTTTAGTAAAAATTACCGAACCGACTCAAATGTTGTAAATTTTACGAATTACATCCACAACTTTATTGTCGATTCCGATCTTTAAGAAAACACATTCATGCTGAGAGTCAAAAGACCCATGGGCAGGGTATTTCTTCACTAACTTAAAATTATACTGTTCTAAATATTCAACCACATCTGGTAGTAAATGAATTCCTTTATAAAGAGGCAACACAAATAACTCCAGATGAAGGCCTACACAACTTTGGGAAAGAAGATTTTTCGCTCCACTTAATATTTCATATTCAGCCCCTTGAGCATCAATTTTTAAAAAGTGATAATGAGTTGATCTCCCCAGTTGTGCCAACACCCCATCTAGAGTCTTACAAAAGACCTGGTCAATTCTTTCTAGTTTCGATCTTTCAAACCAGGTATTAGCTAAATCTTCTCGCCCACGTGTACTAAGGGTTTCAAAGTTTTTTTGTACATATTCCACATTTTGCTGATAGAGTGAAGATCCACTACCACCCTTTCCTTTGCAAATAAAAAGATTATGCATACCCTCTTCTTTCCAAAGAGCAGTATCCAATCTGATAACGAAAGACTTATGGCGCTGTCTCTCCAGCGGTTCGAATGCAAGTAAATGTCGGATTTTACGGGTATTTTCCGCCCAAGGTGAAGGTAGATTCCCGGCTGATCCAACATCAATAAGGTTTATACGTGCGAAAAAGAACCGATAAATATATTCTTGCAACTCATTGTAAAATTTCATCTATCAATACATCGCTTGGTGAAGAAAATGCATACATCTACATTCAGCCGGGTGATAATCACACTATTCGTTACATGGAAACATCTGTTCAATGTATCTGCCTGGCTACTTCCTCTTCCCACCCAATTTAGTCATATTTTCTTATTGCGTCATAATACTTCAGACCACTAAGCACCTGGTAGAAATATTATGCCTCGTTGAATTAACGGTTGATAATTGAAATCATTTCTGATTATCCTTAAAAATATTCATTTAACATATGATGAATGTAATACATCAAATATGTTTACCCGAGGATAAACTTCGAGGTTACCTCCAGGTGTGGCATTATAAATCTTCACTCCTACTTTTTCAGAAGCTGCTTTTACCAGTCTATGTGCAGCGATCATATTTCTGTTGAGGATATGCGGAGGAATACCTGGCGTACCATATTTTGAAGAAAAATGATTTTTGTCAAAGCGCTGATATAGTGTTTCTTGTTTTTGTCGATTAACGCCAACAGCTTTGAGTATCTTGATAATTCGATTTTTCTTTAGCAGTATTTGTGGGAAAGACTTTGAAAAACCAAGGTCTGCCCCTAGAATATATATCTCTTCAAACCCGAGGTAAACTACGATTTGGAGTGCCACCAACATGCTGGTACCAAATTTACATACTCTTTCCGAAATATCATACGACCACCAATCCAACAGAGGTATGTCTGTGACTTCGCTGCCATGAGTACAATTTATATAATGCACATTTTCACGCTCTCCGACAAATGATTCAAGTTTTTCCCAAACAAAACTTGTGATTCCCAGGTCTATAGTTTTTAGAATGTCTTGTCGCCATTCTTCTCTTGCAATATTGGTAGTTGTACACATGAAGATGCTCGGACGCCAGTGTGTTTTGTCATAAATTAACGATATCCTATTCATTGCGATGCTATACTCGCCTATCAACAAATCAAGTGGGGTTCTGGACAAGCTAGGACCATTGCCAACTACAAATACTCGTTCTCCGCTGAACTTGTCCTTTACTGTTTTGAGATATGTATTCATTTGATATTCATTTCTTCACAACGTCTGCGCCGACTGATAAAAACCTAGGATCCCATAAGAACCACTTTCCATATCGATTTTTATGGTTTGTCGGAATTTCCCTATGCTTTCGCCAACGCCACCAAACCCCAAGATATTCAAAACTTATAAATTGCTCTCCATAGATCTCTTCTATGTCATGTTTACTTATATCCCAGTGATCATCAATACGCCGTGTCCTCCACGGAGTGGTAGTGAATGTTGTGATTAAGTAGCCTCCGCTTTTTAGACAATCTAAACAAATCCTAACAAGCTGGCTATGATCGTTTGGATGGATATGTTCAAAAGCCGACGAAGATATAATCAGATCTATTGAGCCTGGTCTCTTCCCATTATTGATACGTGTTGTCTCATCAAGGAAGTCACCTTCAACATCAACATAGTCTTCCTCCCAACGATTATTATCAATCCCAATAATATTTACTCCGTACTTGTATTCTAGGTATCCATGAATAGCGCCAGGGCCACAACCAATATCGAGTATTACCATATCTGGTTTCAGCAGAGTACAACAGCGTATGGCAATCCAAGTGTAATCCAGGCAGTAATTCCAACCGATACGCTTCCCCTGTAGTAGACTGAATTCTCGAATATCGAAGAGAATTCCTTCATCATAAGCTATAGGATCAATCTTTTTTGGATCTAATAATTCAATCATCTACTTCTCACATTGATGCTATCCTAATCTCAATTGTCCAGATTGGAAACGACCTGTGATCGCTAATCAATCGAGGCTGACTTCCCTAGTATTCAGGATTTATTCATTGTAATGAATCTGATTTTCACTTCCCCCTAAAATCCATATTGCTCATCAAATTCAATAATGCTACCGCGACCTTGATGACTTTGCCATTGAATCAATCGTCTTAAATACTTCGATAATCTTAAGTGATGCAAACCACCAGATCTTAGCCTAACTCGTTTCAAAACATTGTTGAATTGATCATTATCAATTCCATAGGTCATAAGTATAGATTGAGTTACATCGTGTAGTCCGTATCTATACGCAAGTAAAGCTGTCTTTAGCCACTTTTCTCTGGGTAGATTTCCCCCAAATATGTTCTCGTTCAAAAACAGTGCATCGCCAAACACTAACCTACCACCTCTGTCACATTCAAGTTTATGTCCGTCATTCATCTTCCACATATGTCGCTTTAGCCCAAAGATTTGAAATCCCTTTTTACGAAGGAATAATTCGATCTCACTGAATAATGGTTGATGCTTATACAATGGTACAAATTCAACTTCTATTTCCACCCCTAATATATGGTTGATATTGTCCTGAAAACCATCTCTAAGTATTTCTAACTCTGAACCTTGTGTGTCAATCTTCACAAAGTCTGGAACAACCTCGTATTTATCGCAGAACTCATCAAGGGTGATGGTGTCGGTTTCAATTGTGTTTATTACCTCTGCACGCCGATTTCTTGAAGAGCCAGGTATTCCATAACGCTTCCACTCTTTCTCGATCGGTTTTAACAGACTAGAAACGGTTGGTCGACGAGTAATGTAAAAATCGCGTTTGCCACTCTCTCCTGAAATTACATAAGGGTAAAAAGTCTGCATCTTAACCGAAGAAGCCGGAACCGTATTCAACCGATTACATTCTTCTTCGTGAGGTTCAAAGCCAATTAAGCGAACGAAATTTCCAATCACTCGCCAATCAGGGGAGGCTCCTCCCCATGCACCTATATCTAATACAGTAATTTCCAAAGCATCATTTTCTTGCGTCATCGCAATTTGTAACTCCTTCAATATTTCATCTTTGATCAAAATCCCATTCTAAATGAACTGCCATGACCCCAGACCTCTTCGATGAATAAGAACTTAGACTTGTATCAAATGATGTTTCTTCAATGGTGATACTAAGAGCATCTACTTTCTTGTCCACCCCTCCAATATTGAGTATACCTATTATAGGAGTTATAGTGTAGTAACCTGCTTTTAGGGGCGTTGGAAAATCAACCGATGCAAAATATAATCCTGGTGATCGTTCTTTGAGTCGTTCGGGATGTGCATCTGTATCATAAGTTCGGAACAATACCTCTCCATTGCGTTGTACTATAAGATTGACACCCATTCCGGTTAGCGGCTCACGAATCGCAATACAAGCTTGGAAGGAAACCGTATCAAATACATCGTATCGAGTCGATGGCTTCCCATCTTGGTTACGAACAGAAATACTCAAAAACTGCGCATTTAGACTCTGCTCTTCTGGATAAAATACTTCGGCTTGTTCTTCACTCTGTTCCCCGATTGATAGAACATAACGGTCAATTATTGCAGGAGATTGACCGTCATCTAACAAACGACCTTCGTTAAGTAGGATGGCTCTTTCACAAAGCGTCCTAATCATCCCAAGTTGATGGCTTACGAAGATCACGGTGCGACCCTGCTCCGCCACATTCTCCATCTTCCCTAAACACTTTTTCTGAAAACCCGCGTCACCTACAGCCAGCACCTCGTCGATTAATAAAATCTCCGGCTCCAGATGGGCCGCCACCGAGAAAGCCAGGCGCACGCGCATCCCGCTGGAGTAGCGCTTGACGGGGGTGTCGATGAACTTCTCGACACCGGAGAATTCCACGATCTCATCGAATTTGTGGTCGATCTCGGATTTGCGCATGCCCAGGATTGTTCCGTTGAGGTAGATGTTTTCGCGCCCAGTCAGTTCTGGGTGGAAGCCAGTGCCGACCTCCAGAAGACTGGAGACACGGCCGCGCAGCTCGACGCGACCGCTGGTGGGGTGAGTGATACGAGAGAGGATCTTGAGCAGGGTGCTCTTGCCGGCACCGTTGCGACCGATGATGCCAACCACCTCACCAGGTTTGACTTCGAAGGAGACATCCTTTAGCGCCCAGATTACGTCGGACGGAGGACCGGGGACGGATGACGGGGGATCGGAGATGGAGGACGAAGGACCGGGGACGGAGGACGGGGGACCGGGGTCGTCGCCGTCTTCTGAGAAGCGAGTCAAGCGGCGGAGGCGGCGCAAGTTTTTTGCCGGGCTGCGGATAAATGAGGTAAACGCCCCGGCAAATGTGTCGTGGATTTCATCTTTCAGTCCAATGCGGTAGCGTTTGGAGAGGTTTTCGACTTTAATGGCAACTGGATTCATTTTGTCTTAACCACAGATTTCACAGATATGACGGAAGACCGAGGACGGGGGGTGAGGACGGAAGACCGAGGACGGGGGACGGGGTAGAGGACTGGGGACGGAGGACCGGGGACAGGGGTGGAGGATTGAGGACGGAAGAAAGAGGACCGGGGACAGGTGAAATGGGGCTATTTTTTTAAGGATTTGCGGAAGGCCTGGAGTTTGATGAATAATTGGTGACCTTGATTGCGAATAGCGTTCAATTCGTCTGTTTGAAAATAGCCTCTACGTTCTATTATTTCCCAGCAGGCGATGGTTTCGAGGTAGGATCTCAAAGCAAGTCCTAAGAAGCGGTGCTGTTCTGCGTCGCTTTGACCGGTAGATCCTTCAGCGATGTTCAGCGCTATTGAAGTGGTGGCACGTACAAGTTGGGTACGTAAATTGTACTTCTCCGATTCCGGTAAGTGATTACTGAGCTCGTAGGTCGCATCGATATATTCAAGCGCCATTTGATACACTCGCAACTTCTGGAATTTATACGCTTCGGTCATCAGTCACCGGACTCCAGTCTGTCGTCAAACTACATCGGCAAAGATAATCTCCATCCGGCGGAAATACAGCGCGCCGGTGATGAACAGCACTACTGCCACTCCACTCCCCACTGCCAACAAATCCCATGGCATCGGATTTGTCCCCAGCAGGGCAGAGCGGAAGCCTTCGATGACCCCGGACATGGGGAACAGACCGTAGAGCAGGCGGAACTGTTCCGGCACCGCGCTGGCGGGATAGACCACCGGGGCGGCATACATCAGTAGTGTAATTAGAAACCCAGTTGCGTACTTGATGTCCCGATATTGCACAGCCAGAGCGGTCAGCCACATACCCATGCCGGTAGCTGTCAGCATCATTAATAGTACCAACAGCGGCAGAGTCAGCGCCCAGATCGTTGGGGTGATGCGGTAACCTACCATCATCAGGAAAAGGATTAGCAGCGCAATGAAAAAATCCACCAGCTTGCCAAGCGCGGGCGCAAATGGGATTACCAGTCGTGGGAAATAGACCTTAGATAACATACTAGAAGAGCTGATCAGGCTTCCCGCTGAAGAGGTCAGCGAGTTGGCGAAGTAGGTCCACGGTACCAGGGCAGCGTAGCTGAAGATAGGATACGGTAAGCCGTCGGAGCTGACCTGAGCTAGTCTGCCGAACACGATTGAGAAAACGACCATACTGAATACCGGTTGGATCACTGCCCAACCCACTCCCAAAACAGATTGAGCGTAGCGTGTTTTGACATCCCGCCACACCAGGAAGTAGAAAAGGTCGCGGAATTGCCACAACTCGTGCCAATCAACCATACGCCAGCCTGCCTGAGATTCGATCACGGTCAGGTTTGGCACATCGTCCATTGGTTGTAAAATTTCTTCGGTCATATCAGTTGGTTCGCGATCCTTTCTGCCGCCCGACCGTCCCCGAAGAGCTGTGGCGACGCACCGGCTGGCGGTTTAAACGAATGGATGGCCTCAATGACACCTTCTTTTTCAGCGTTCACCAGCCGGTTCCAGCCTGCTGCCACGGTCTCGACCCATTCGGTCTCGGGGCGCAGGGTGATACAGAGTACTTCAAAGAAATATGCCTCTTTCTGCATGCCGCCAGAGTCTGTGAGGATCAGGCGAGCGTTCTGCTCCAGAACTAGCATGTCGAGGTAGCCGACGGGAGGGAGAATGTGCAATTTGGAAGTTGCGAGTTGCGATTTTGGATTGAGAGGCTGCTGTTCTAATTCATCAATTTTTATCTGCGTACGTGGATGAACAGGGAATATTATAGGTTCGTCAATTTCCATGAAGGCGGTGAGGATATTATGTAAATTTTCAGGATTATCGGTGTTGTAAGGGCGGTGGACTGTGGCTAATAAGTAGCCTTTGGGTTCCAGATTCAGGTCATTCAGGATGGTTGATCGACCTTCAGCGATTTTTGAGAACTGCAGCACGGCGTCGTACATGGTATCGCCGACCAGATGAACACCCTCAATGATCCCTTCGGTTTCAAGGTTGTCGACCGCGGTTTGGGTGGGGCAGAAGAGCAGGTCAGCGCAGTGGTCGGTGAGGACGCGATTGTGCTCCTCGGGCATCTCGCGGTTGAAGGAACGTAGTCCCGCTTCAACATGAGCAAGGGGGATATGCAGCTTTACAGCAGCTAATGCGCCTGCCAGGGTAGAGTTGGTATCGCCATAGACCAGCACCCAGTCCGGTTTTTCTAATAATAGAACATCCTCAATACCCATCAACATTTGACCAGTCTGCCAGCCGTGGCTGCCGGATCCTATTCCAAGGTTTATGTCTGGTTCTGGGATCCCCATTTCATCGAAGAAAACTTGCGACATGCCGTGATCGTAGTGCTGCCCGGTGTGGAGCAGGAACTCGTGGTGCCCAGCTTCTCGCAATGCTTTGTTGACCGGCGCCGCTTTGATGAACTGTGGACGGGCGCCAACGACGGTAAGAACTTTCACGCCGTCTTCCCAAGAATACGGTAGGTGAACCCAGCAGCCTCTAACTGGGAGGGGGTGAAAATTGACCTGCCATCAATTAAAACCGGCGTTCGCATAACCTGGTTGAGTTCTGCCAGGTCAAGCTCACGATATCCGGTATGGCGTACCATAACCACCGCGGTATCACAATCAGGCGCCATTTTCATCAGGTCACCCTGGTATGCAGTCACATATGGGTCGTGGATAATTACCTGGGCATCCATTTCCAGCAGGCGTTTGACAAGAACAGCGCTTGGGCTGTTGCGGGTGTCGTCCGAGTCCTCTAAATAGGCGTAGCCCATGACCAGAACGCGTGAGCCGGGTATCTGGCATCCAACCTCTGACAAAGCATCATCCAGCAGGTTTATCATGTGGTGGGGCATTGAGTCGTTGACGGCGCGGGCGGCGGGGATCAAGCGCAGGGGCACATTTTGATTTTTGACTCCCGATGCCAGCAACCATGGGTCTTTGGGAATGCAATGACCGCCAACACCGGCACCCGGCAGGTGCATCTGGCGGTAAGGACTCTTATTAACTAGACTGCGTACGTCCCAGACGTCACCACCGACAGCCTCACAGATCAGGGCGACTTCATTAGCAAAAGCGATCTGCACGTCACGGTAGGCGTTCTCCACCGTTTTGATAAGTTCGGCGGTGATGCAATCGGTGGGATCCAGGTCGGCTTGGACGATATGAGAATAGAGGCTCACCATTGTCGAGGAAATTTCGGGGGTCATACCGCCCACCACACGGCTGACGTTCTTCAAATTTGCCAGCAGCTTTCCGGGCATAACACGCTCCGGGCAGACACCCAGGTAAAAGTCGCGGTTGGAGGTCTTGCCACTGCTCCCAGTTAAAAGCGGCAGAACGAGATCCCTCGTCGTTCCGGGAGCGATTGTGGATTCGATGATGACAAGCGAACCGGGTTTCATCACCGGTCCCAGCCGTTTCAGCACAGCACGTAGTGCATCGTAGCGGGGCTGATTGTCCTCGTCTATTGGAGTTTCTACAGCGATCAGGATTACGTCACGATCTTGTAAAGCCAAATAATCATTTGTGGCCCGAAATTGACCGGATGTAATGACCGATTCCAGCAATTCAGATAAGCCGGGTTCATTACCTTCAATGGGGGAGATGCCTTCATTAATTTGGTCCACTCTACCTGAGAGCACGTCTACCCCTAAAACGTTGAAACCCGTGGCGGCAAATTGACAAGCCACCGGTAGACCGACATATCCCAGTCCGATAACCGCAAGACGAGCCTGCTTCAATTGTATG